>OIYG01002533.1_pt1 | contig 11495 bp, 11 predicted proteins | sample 1587861 | NCBI WGS metagenome assembly OIYG01 (sample SAMN03283272) | human gut metagenome | biome: human-associated habitat; material: feces | host: Homo sapiens | place: Peru | collected 2012 | reverse complement strand
CAAACTTTGAATAATCTTCTACTGGTATCCATACAAATTGGTTACCTACACATGTGTAGTCCACACCTTTATTTTTATCTGCTGCATTATCTGAAATAACTAGTCCAGTACTTTCTTCTCCGCCTACATAATAAAATCCACTTGGTATTGTTGCTTTTGTTAATCCCTTTTCCGATGTTGACGTTATTTCTATATCTCCTGTAACTGACGCTATTGTTATTGTATTAGTTGTTTCATTATATACAATATTTGTTATATCTGCTCCTCCCATTATTACTTTTACAGTTTTTAATGTATAACCTGTGTTTGCTGTAAGTATTGCTGTATATTTACTTCCATATGTTATAGTACTTTGCGTATTTGAATTTGCTACACCTGTTAGTATATTTGTTACCGTATATACATTTATATTTGCATTTGCTGTTATTATTACATTTCCCGTAATTGAACTAATTGTTATTGTTCTAGTTTGACTATTATACACTGTATTTGTTACATCTAAGCCATTCATCGTTACTTTTACTGTTTTTAAAGTATATCCTGTTTTTGCCGCAAGCGTTGCTTCATAATTTGTTCCTATAGTTGCTTCTGAATTTGCATTTGACGTTGTTACATTTGTTAAACTGTTTGTTATTGTATACACGTTTGCATTTGTTGTAGCTGTTATTATTACTTTATCTGTTACAGATGATATGCTTATCTTATTTGTTGTACTGTTATATACCGTACTTGTTATATCTTTATTTCCCATAACTACTGTAACTTGTTTTAACGTATATCCAGTGTTTGCTGTAATCGTTGCTTCATAGCTCTTTTCATATTCTATTTCTGTAATTGTATTATTTGTTGTACATTTTGTTAAGTTATTTACTATTTTTATCTTATTTGGCAACATATCTATCTTGTCTATTATTTGACTTTCTTTCTCATCAGTTGTTATATATACCAATTTCCCTTTTATTACTTTTAAACCTTCTTGGTATTTTTTTGGTACTTCTCCTAAAATCTTTGTATACTCATCATCTCCATAGGATAAGTTTAATTCTGTTTCATCAAAAAATATATTATCTAATGTACTAGTTATTACATACATATCATATGAATCTTTATATGCGAGCATATCTGTTTTAAATGCTACTTCTTTTGCTCTATCTAATATATTTGTATCATTTAATGACGTTATTACCGTTGCAGCTAGTATTGCCATAACAATTATCGTTATTACAAGTACAATAAGTGTCACTGCTTTTTTGTTTTCCATCTTTCTGTATTCCCTCTTTCTTTTTAAATAAAGGTTTCAAATGTTTAAAAACACTTAAATTTTGAACACAAAAAAGGCCTATGACTTACATACATTTTCTGTATGCAAAGCATAGGCCAATTTTATTTGGTCTTTCAAAATTATTTAGAGAGCTTTTTTGCCCCCCCCCCATTTACATAATTTACCAAGTGTTTCTCATTCATTTTCTTTTGTTTTTCTCCTTTATTTTTATCCATTTTATACCAAGTGTTTTTTATTTGCAAGTGTTTTTACATATTTTTTGTCATGAAATTGGTATAAAGTTTTACAGCAGTTTCTGGACTATCCTCACCCTCTTTATTCTTAATAGGTGCAAATTCCTCTTCACGTTTTACACGAAATACAAATATATCTTGTAGTTTGTTGTATATATCAAATATGAAAGTTTCATATTTATATCCGTCTACCTCTAATACATTACCATCTACTTTATACTCTTTACACTTTTTCTTTGCCACGTGATAAGGTAAATCTCCCGCTTTAGATATTAAGTCTATATCGAATATATTACTTACTATATTTGCATCAACATACACAAGCTCATTATTTGCATATCTTAAATCTCTCATTTCGCATGGAAGTTCAGAATATTCAACTACGGCAGGTTTTCCTTTTCTTTTACAGATAACACCAACTTTTTCTTCAGGATATGCTTTTTCTACGCTTTTACTAGCTGCAATGTATCCTTTGTCTATCATACCACCTAGGAAAATACTATCTACAAAGTTTACTAATATATTATCTACACCAGAAAAATACACATATTTTATGTCTCTTCTTTTCATGTCTTCTAATACATTATCGCAAAGTGCCTTAAATACGCCACCATTTCCGTCTGATGCAAATTTTATCTTTGTTTTCTCACTTAGTATAATATTCCCATTTGTGTCTTGCATTGGTAACTCCCCTTGTTTAAAAAATATTACACAAGATTTATCATAACCAAAAAAGTCGTTTTTTTCAAAGAACTCAATTGTATCACTGTTATTTTCTTCACTTGTCATTATATACCAAGGAATTGTTACATTATACTGCCTATTTGCTTCTTTTAGTTTTGTTATTAGCAACTCAAATATACTAACACGTTTTCCAAATATGTCTAGCATATATGTACCTTTAGGCAAATTATATCCAAGCCTTGTTCCCTGTCCTCCTGCCATAGTAACAACAGCGTAGTGACTATCTTTAATTACACTATCTCCTATGCTCTTCCATTTATTTAAAATGTTTTCTTGTAATGAGTATTTTACATACACATTTTCTAAAGGCGATATATCTGATATATCACTTACAGTTACATTATTTGTAAGGCTAAAAAGTTTAGTCATTTTTTCAAAATCTACTTTGGATAACTCGTTTTCTAAAGTTTTTTTATCACTTGAGCACAGGCTGTTATATACTTCAAGTACCTTCTTTTGGTTATATTTTAAAAGTTTTTCTTCTATATCACTCATATCTTTCACCTAAAGCACAAGTTTTAACGTTTCTTTAGCTATTTCTAGCTCCTCATTTGTTTGAATCACAAATGCCTTTACATTAGACTTTTCGTCTGTTATCTCTATATCTTTACCTGAAATATCATTCTTAGCTTCATCAAGAATTACTTCCATAAATCTTAATTTTTCGCAAATGCTCTTTCTTACTCTTTTTTGGTTTTCTCCTATACCACCAGTAAACACAATAACATCTACTCCTTCAAGTACAGCTGCATATCTTGCTATATATTCTGCTACTGTTGTTGAAAACTTTTTAATTGCAAGAACAGCCTCACCATCATTATCCAAAGATGCCTTTTCTATAACTTGGAAGTCAGGAGCCATTTGACACAATGCAGATATTCCAGATTTTTTATTTAATATATCTGTCATATCCTGTGGTGTAATTTCTTCTTTTTCCATGATATATGTAACAACAGATGGGTCAAGATCCCCGCTACGAGTAACCATAGCAATACCACCAAGAGGAGTAAGTCCCATAGATGTATCTATACATTTTCCATCTTTTATTGCGCAAATACTCGCTCCTTGACCAAGGTGACAAGTTATAATATTTAATTCTTCTCTTTTTTTGCCTAACATTTCACTTACTACTTTTGAAACATAGTCATGTGATGTCCCATGTGCACCATATTTTCTTACACCATATTTTTCATAATACTCGTATGGTATTGGATAAAGGAATCTTTCTTTTGGCATTGTTTGATGAAATGCTGTATCAAAAACAGTTACTTGAGGTACGTTTGGCAACAACTCAATACATGCTTTTATTCCTTGTACTGCAGCATAATTATGAAGTGGTGCAAATTTCCCACAATCTGTTATTTTTTTAATAACATCATCCGTTACAATTACAGATGAATTAAAATATTCTCCACCATGCACAATTCTATGTCCTACGGCATTTATATCTTGGAGAGAGTTAAGAGTTGGATGTTCCTTATTTAACAATTCACTAAAAATGTACTTTGAAGCCACCTCGTGATTTGGTGCATATTCATTTATGACATACATTTTGCCATTTATTTTGTGCTCTAAAAATGATTCTTTTTCCCCTATTCTTTTAAAATTTCCTTTTGCCAAAACTGAATTATTTTCCATATCTATTACTTGATATTTTAAAGACGAACTTCCACAGTTTATAACTAAAACTTTCATATATACTTCCTTTCTTAAAAAATAGAGGATAACAAAATTTGTCACCCTCTAAATGTATTACATATTTTCAACTATTTCTTTAGTCTCTCTTGCTATCATAAGCTCTTCATCTGTGGGTACTATCCAAACTTTAACTTTAGAATTCTCTTTAGATATTTCTCTTTCAACGGCTTTTACGTTATTTTTTTCTAAGTCTAAACTTACTCCCATAAAGCCTAAATATTTACAAATATCTCTTCTTGTTTCTGGTCCACGCTCTCCAATTCCTGCTGTAAATGTTATAACATCAACACCATTCATTGTTGCAGCATATTTTGCAATATACTGTGCTATTATATACGCATATATATCCAGTGCCATTTGTGCTTGTTTATCCCCGTTATTAAATGCAGCTTCTTCTATATCTCTATTGTCTGCAGATATTTTAGACATACCTAAAAGTCCAGATTTTTTGTTAAGAATTGTGTTCATTTCACTTGGAGTAAGATTTTCCTTTTCCATAATGTATGTAACAACAGATGGATCAAGGTCTCCACTTCTACTTCCCATAGCAATTCCACCAAGAGGAGTAAGGCCCATAGACGTATCCACACATTTTCCATCTTGTATTGCACAAATACTTGCGCCTTGACCAAGGTGGCAGTTAATTATTTTCAAGCTTTCTACTGGTCTTTCTAAAAGCTCAGCTATTCTTCTTGATACATATTTATGAGATGTACCATGTGCACCATATTTTCTTATTCCATATTTTTCATAATACTCATATGGTATTGGATATATGAAATGCTCTTTTGGCATTGTTTGATGAAATGCTGTATCAAATACAACAACATTTGGTTTACCTTTAAGTTCTGTTTGACACGCTTTTATTCCTTGCAAGTGAGCTGGGTTATGAAGTGGTGCAAATGTAATTGCATCTTCAATTCCTTTAATTACCTCATCATCTACTAATCTAGAAGAAGTAAACTTTTCTCCACCATGCACGATTCTGTGTCCTATTGCATTTATCTCGTCTAATGATGAAATAACACCATAGTTTTCATCTGTAAGTGCAGATAAAACTTCACTTATAGCTTCATCGTGATTCTTTACATCTCTTTCAATCTTATGCTTTTCATCTCCTACTTTATGAGTTAAAAATGAACCTGGCATTCCAATTCTTTCAAAATTTCCCTTTGCCATTACGCTCTCATCTTTCATATCCATTAGTTGATATTTTAAAGATGAGCTTCCACAATTTAGTACTAGTATTTTCATTATTATTTCCTCCAAAATTTTATTCAATTATACCAATAAAAAGCTTGTAATTCAATACTTTCAGGGAAAATAATTGAACCACATTGTATTTTATGGTATAATATTTATATATTAAATATTTGTCTTGTAAACTTTGCAAGGAGGAAAGCTAATGAAATTACTAGCATGCATATTTCTCATCACCATGTTAGGATTCTTTTTTGACCTGTTTATTCGGGTCACATGGTGGTTACTTAAAGCAGCTATAGGCTTTGTGTTTCTAATTTTTGTCGCATTGTTGATTATGGCAGCTCTTTAAAACCATAGAAGGCGGAATTATTTTTCCGCCTTCTTGCTATTTTAGTCTATCTCTTAAGCTTCTGTGATAAGTTATTACAAACCTATGAACTTCATCTTGAAGATAAGTTAGAAAGTTAAATACTCTACTGTGTTTCTTATCTTGTCTTAAATCTATATCTCTACCTTCTAAGTCTATTATTCCTCTTGTTCTATGTCTATCATCTTTAACAAGTCCAATCACCGCTATGTCTACATTTTTTTCTCTTAAAACCTCTTTAACTGCATTTACCTGTGGAAGTCCTCCATCAATACAAATTAAATCTGGCTCTCCCCAATCATCTAAGTGATTAAGGCGCCTTTCAATTACTTCTTTCATACTTAACACATCATTTTGAGTCTCAGTGCTTTTAATTTTAAACTTCCTATACTTAGATTTATTTAGCTTTTTATCTTCATACGTTATATATGCTCCCACAATATATTCATTTCTAAGGTTAGATATATCATATACTTCTATTGTATATATATCAAAATCCACATCTAACAATTCTTTTAAATCCTCTAAGACATTTTTCTTCTTATCTTCGTGGTTTACGTTTATGTTATTTTCTATCATGTGTATAAGTTTTAATTTATCTCCTTTTTTTGGAGATATAACTTCTACTTTTTTACCTTTAATGTCACCCAAAAACTCTTCTAATATTGTATGCTGGTCATCAGTTCCATCTTTAATGTATATTTTAGCAGGAATGTCCATACTTTTTGAATAATATGTTGGTATAATACTAAATATATTATCCTTAAACTCTTGCTCTGTTATATCCTGTACTTCAAGGCTATCATGAAAAGAAACTTTACCATTTCTTAGCTTAAATACCTGTATATATGCAGTTCCCTCTAATACAACATATCCCCATATATCTGTATTTATTTCATTGAAACCAGACACATTTTGTTTTGCAAATACACTTGCAATCTTGTCTTTTCTTTGCTTAAGATTTGCTGCTTTTTCAAATTCCAACTTTTGTATACAACTTTCTATTTGTTCGTCTATATATTCATTTACTTGATTTACTTTTCCTTCTAGGAAAAGTATTACCTCATCTATCATGTGTCTATAGCTTTCTTGAGTGACTTCATTTATACATGGGCCTAAACATCTCCCAATGTGGTAATACAAACAAGGACCTACCTTTTTACTGGCAATTTTGTTAAGGTTATATTTACATCTTTTTATAGGGAATATCTCCTTAACTGTATTTAGTATATCTCTTACGCCTCCCACATCTGTGTATGGGCCAAAATATTTTGCACCATCATTTTTTTGTTGCCTCGTTATATATATACCAGGGAATTTATCATTCACTGTAATCTTAATATATGGATAACTTTTATCATCCTTAAGCATTACGTTATATTTAGGACTATGTGACTTTATATAATTACATTCCAACACTAATGCTTCTAACTCATTAGCTGTTACAACGTATTCTATATTATGGACTTTCTCAGTCATCTTCTGTATTCTTAAAGTTTTGTTTGTTTTATTAAAATATTGCCTTACTCTCTTTTTTAAAGATTTAGCTTTACCAACATATATAATATTTCCATCTATATCCTTCATTAAATATATACCCGGATTATATGGTATTTTAGATATTATATTTTTAATTTTTTGAATACGTTCGTCTTCCATTTTTTCACCTCTTTAAAATTGGTATATATAAAAACAAAGGCACGTCAAAAATGCGTACCTTCTGTTAAAATCAACTATTCAGCATGATCAACTTCTTCGTCAGCTGTCTCGTTGTATTTTGCTATAATAGCAGCTTGAATTTCTTCTCTAGTCTCCGTGTTAATTGGATGAGCTATGTCTTTGAATTCTCCGTTAGGGATTTTTCTACTAGGCATAGCAATGAAAAGACCTTTATCGCTTTCAATAACTTTGATATCATGTACTACGAATACATCATCAAATGTAACAGAAGCAATAGCTTTCATTCTGTTTTGAGAAGAGATTTTTCTAACTCTAACATCAGTAATTTGCATCTTTTGACACCGCCTTCCTTAACTGTTAGGATTATTATACAACATTTTTCATATAAGTCAATACGCTTGAGCTTAAAAAATATTAAAACTGGTATCAGTCAAATTCATTAGACATAAGTAGCTTACTAAAAACTTTCTAAATTAAATTATAAATAATAAAAATTACAGTGACATTTAACACTATATATGCTATACTTCTTCTAAATATAATTTTATCCATTCTAATTATGAAAGGAGAGCTTATCTTGAAAAATGACGGTTACATAGACCTACACATTCATAGTAATGTTTCTGACGGTAAAATGTCAGTAGAAAGTATTATGGAATTAGCAAGAACTAATAATATGCGTACTATTGCATTTTCAGAACACTACAATATGGGCTCATACAACCTAGCAAAAATACTCGCTGCAGATGACATAGAAGTTATACCTGCAGTAGAGATTGGAGCTAGTTTATCTAGCTTTGGAATATCCAAGAAACATGTCTGCCACGTAATAGCATACTATCCATCGTATATGATTTGTAACATATTAGATGAATATGAGAAATCTCGTGAAACTTGCGTTAAAAAAACTCTAAAAAAACTTCAGAAAAGTATTCCGTTGTCTTATAGGGATGTTGTAAAATACGCAAGAAACAAATCAAGCATAGGACGATTTGATATAGCAGTAGCTTTATACAAAAAAGGATACGCCAAAAGCCCCGTTGCTGCATATGGTCAATTTCTTGAGCTTGGAAAAGTATGTTACGTAGAACGTGAAAAGATAGATATTGTTGACCTAATAAAACGAATCAGAAAAATTAACGGAGTTCCTATCATCGCTCACCCCAAAAGTATGAAGCTAAACTTTGACGACACATTTAATCTTTTATACAAATTAAAAGAATGTGGTCTTGAAGGTCTTGAAGTATATAATCCATGTAATACAATCGCACAAAGAGAAGAATTTTTGATGTTATGTCGTTATTTTGACCTTCTCCCTACATGTGGTAGCGATTTTCATGGTATGCAAGGACGCCTAGTCAATATTGGAACTGGTATAAATAATAATTTGTGCATATCAGACTATTCAATAATTCAAGACTTGAAAAGAAGACAAAACGCTATTTTCTGCGAAAACCACAACAAGAAAGGTTGCAAAGAGTAAATCTCTATGCAACCCTTTTTTTATAACTCATTCTTTTTATTATCTACATTTAGCTCTAAAAGCTCTAGTAATGTTTTACATATTATCTTGAAATCCAACCAAAAACTCATGTTATCATAATATATTTCATCATATTTTAGTTTTTCTTCATGAGTTATTTCTCTTCCACCACTAACCTGTGCAAGTCCTGTAATTCCGGGCCTTAACATATACCTCTTTTGGCTCACATTCCCTTCAGGTAATTCTTCACCTGGAATAAATGGCCTAGGACCAACAAGTGACATTTCACCTTTTAAAACATTAAACAATTGTGGCAATTCATTAAGCCTCAGTTTATCTATTATTCCACTTGCCTTTGTATATTGTGGATCATATTCTGTTCCAAGCTTTTTAGTTCTAAACTTGTACATTATAAACGGTTTCTTGTTTTTTCCTTCTCTTTTTCTAATTATATTGTAAATAGGAGCCCCTAAGTCTATGTACGTAATTACAGCGACTATGAGCATCAATGGCCAAAGTAGCAATATCAAAATAAGAGAAAGTACAAAATCTAGTAGTGGTTTAAAAAATTTCCTATACATAGCTAGTCCTCCCATTTCATTATATATTATGATACCATAAATAATCTAATTTGCCAATATGTTTTAGCTTAGTAAAGAGTAATTTTTAATACTAAAAAGGCGTAATATCGTGCTAACGACACAAGCATGAAAATTCGTTTTTTCATGTAGTATTTATACTATTTTTCTTTTAAATAATAATGCCTAATAGGCTTTAAGTTATCATCTAATTCGTAACAAATTGGATTACCAGTCTCTAACTCAAGTTTAATTACATCTTCATCTGTCATATTATCTAAATATTTAATAAGTCCTCTTAAGCTATTACCGTGTGCCGCTATTATTGCTTGTTTTTTCTTTTCTAGTTCTGGTCTAATATCTGAATTCCAATATTCCAACACCCTTTTTATAGTATCTTGCAAATTCTCTGTTTTTGGCAATTCTTCATCACTTAACTTTGAGTATTTAGGATCATTTCCAGGATATCTTGGATCATTTACGTCAAGCTCTGGTGGTCTAACATCAACACTTCTTCTCCAAAGTAAAACTTGGTCAGCACCATATTTATCTCTTGTTTCATCCTTATTTAACCCTTGTAATGCTCCATAATGCCTTTCATTTAATTTCCAACTTCTTTTAATCTCAATATTTTCTTCTCCAAGCTCTTTTAGAATATATCCTAATGTATCTTCTGCTCTCTTTAAAACAGATGTAAAAGCTATATCAAAAGAAAATCCTTTCTCCTTTAAGACGCGTCCTGCATCTATCGCTTCTTGTACACCTTTTTCAGATAAAGGTACATCTGTCCAACCAGTGAATTTATTCTCTAAATTCCACATACTTTGTCCATGTCTTACCAAAACTAATTTTAACATAATATTTACCTCTTAAGTTAACGATGCATTATATATTTTTACTATAACATCATTAAGTTTTTCGTTAAATTCCTCTTCAGATTGTTTCACATTTAAATTTTGTAACAAAGCTCTTGAAAAGCTTGCAATCATTTTTTTGTTTTTAGCAAGTTTATCTACTGCTGTATCTAAATCATATCCACCAGATAGTGCTACAATTCTTACTACTGCGTCAAATTCATATAAATCTAGATAAAAATTATCTTTAGAAGGTAGTGTAAACTTAAACATTATTTTATCATGTGCATCCCATGAATCTAGCCTTTCTATTATCTTTTCTTTCAGTATTTTTTCACACTCTTCTTTATCTTCGGCATGTATATCTACTTCCGGCTCGATTATTGGAACAAGTCCTGCATCGCAAATAGTCTTCGCAACACTAAATTGTTGACAAACTATTTCTTCTATTCCTTTTTCATTTGCCTCATATATAACTGACCTCATTTTCGTGCCAAATATGTGTTTTTCATTTGCCTTTTTTAACTCATCATCCAAATTTGGCATATCTTTCATAAGTTTTACTCCATTTTTCTCTTCCATAAGACCTTTATCTACTTTAAGAAAAGAAACTATGCCCTTTTTATTCCAAAGATAATCTGCAGTATACTCACCTTCCACCTCAGACATCATTGTCTTTTCGAATAGTATTGCACCCAATATATGTTCACTATTAAACGAAGGACTTGTAAATACACGCTTTCTCATTTCGTGTATAAGTTCAAACATTTCTTCTTCACTAGAATACTCAGTTTCATCTATTCCATATGCTTTAAGTGTTTTACTGCTACTTCCTCCACTTTGGTCTAGAGCAGCTATAAAGCCGCAACCATTTTTCATTATTTCATACATTTTGTTGTTCATATTTATACCTCTTTTCAATTACACATATATAATACCGTTACGGTAATTAAAAGTCAAGAGAAAACACACCAGCCAGTCTAAACTGATGTGTTTGCATTGTTTTCGCTTTTACTTCTTGTTTTTTTGAACACGACTTTTTTCTTTTGCTGCTTCGTCTCTTTTGTGACAATCGCCATGCCACCCCATTGGTACATTATTAAATGGGTTAATACTACAAACATATCCTGAAGGTATATCTTGCTTGCCAAATATAAGCTTAGCGAAAAGACAATTCTTACATTCTATTGTTTTTCCAAACACAATTTTACCCCTTTCATAATTATATAAAAGATTTTTTTAATAACAGTATAATTATACCACATACGTCAACTATAAATTAGACAGCAAAAAAGACAAGAGTAAAACTCTTGCCTTAATCTGGCTCCTTGTGTTGGACTCGAACCAACGACCCTGCGGTTAACAGCCGCATG
>OIYG01002524.1_pt1 | contig 11526 bp, 14 predicted proteins | sample 1587861 | NCBI WGS metagenome assembly OIYG01 (sample SAMN03283272) | human gut metagenome | biome: human-associated habitat; material: feces | host: Homo sapiens | place: Peru | collected 2012 | reverse complement strand
CAAAGCCCCTTTTGCTATTGCAATATTACCTTTTAATAATTCTTTTGTCACTATTTATAAACACCCACTATAGCTATATCAGGACAAACAACGGCGCAAGATTTACATGCAATACATTTTTTTTCTTCATCGCAAAATTCCACAACTTTTTCGCCCGTTTTTCCAACTTCCTCGCTTATTTTGATTAGCTTAAAAGGACACGCATCAATGCACAAATAACAAGATTTACACTTTGTTTTATCAATTTTAATATGTGACATTTAAACTCCCCAAAACATACTTCATTTATATTATCTCATAAAATAAAAAAAAGTGAATTTGTAACAAAAATTGGGTATAATTGTAATATAGACTTTAAAAGGAAAAAAGATGAGATATTTTTATTTGTATGTTTCAGCTCTTATTGCTTCAATAGCAGGCATGTTATCCGGCTATGACACGGGAGTTATTTCAGGAGCGCTTTTATATATAAATAATGATATTCATACAACCGCCGCTACAACAGGGCTTATAGTGAGCGCTGTTTCAATTGGGGCAGTTATTGGAGCGATTTTAAATTCTTTTCTTGTTGAAAAAATCGGAAGAAAGAAAACATTTATTTTTTGCGCTTCGCTATTTATTATAGGTTCAATTTTATCCTATTTTTGTCAGAATATCATTGAACTTATAACTTCAAGATTAATAATCGGGCTTGCAACAGGTGTTGTTAGCTTTTTAGGTCCATTATATATAAGCGAAATTTCAACAAAAGAAAAAAGAGGAACGCTTGTTTCTTTTTATCAACTTTCTTTAACTTTTGGGATTTTATTTTCATACGTTATTAATTTTTTATGTTCAACCCTTGAAAACAATTGGCGAATAATGCTTTCTTTCGGGGTTTTTCCTGCTTTAATATTGTTAATTGGAATGTTATTTTTAAAAGATACTCCTCGTTTTTTAATTAAACAAAATAAAATAGATGAAGCAACAAAACTTTTAAACAAGCTTGATGATAGCCAAGATATAAACGAGATAATTAAAGATATTCAAACCGTTTTAAAGGAAAAAACGAAATTTGTTTTAACAAAAAAATTGATTAAGCCATTTGTTGTTGGGCTTGGAATTATGGCTCTTCAAGTTGCAACGGGGATTAACGCTATAATTTATTATACGCCGACGATTTTTAAAATGACTTCAAATCAAAGTGATTCGATTGCTTTAATTTCAACAATTTTTATTGGAGTTATAAACTTTTTAATGACTTTTGTTGCAATTGCTCTTGTTGATAAAATCGGAAGAAAACCGTTGTTATATATTGGTTTAACAGGCATGTTGATTGGAACGATTGGGCTTTCAAGCGTTTTTTATTTTAATTTTTACGCTCAATATTTAGCTATAATTTTTATCACTTTATATATTATTTCTTTTTCAATGTCTATGGGCCCGATTGCACTTTTGCTTACAGCAGAGGTTTTCCCTTTAAAATATAGAGGATACGCTATGAGCAGCGCCGTTGTAGCCAATTTTACAACAAATTTCGTTGTAACAGCGGCATTTCCCGTTATGTTAGAAAAAATCGGAATAAGTTCATCATTTTTGATTTTTGCAGCGATAATCGTGCTAACAATGTTTTTTGTACATTACGTTGTGCCTGAAACAAAAGGCGTTAGCCTTGAAGAGCTTGAAAAGAACTTTTAAACTAGATTTTACCTAATATATTTAACTTATATTCCATTGGAATTTCTTCATAACAAACAACAGGAATATCGATAAATAATTGTGAAACTAAAATAAAGATAATGTGTCTATATTGTTGCGGCGCAACGATTATAGCGCTTTGTTCTATGATATTTTGGCGCATTTCTTTTAAAATCTTTTTAAATTTAGTAAATTTGGATAAATCAATTTTTATACTGTTTTCTTCAGTATTTGTCTGACGTTCCAACAAATCCAAAGTATCTTCGTCCAATTCATAAGCAAAAATTTCCTTATCAGAATTAGCAACAGAAGCGGCTATTTGGCGAGATAAAGCCATTCTGACTTTTTCCAATAAATCTGCTTTATTAGGATCATCCGAAAAATCATTCAATTTTTCAAAAATATAAACTATATCTTTAACGCTAACCTTTTCTCTAATTAGTTGAGTTAAAAGATATTTCAATTCTGAAATACTGATGTATTCGCCCAAAATACTATCTGTCAAAAGCGAATTAACGTTAGAAACATATTCAACATAGCGGTTTAAATCGTTATAATCAAATATTTCTTCAACGTGGACAATTGAATAATAGCTTAAATAATTTGCAATATACTCAGTTGCTTCAATCCCTTCAACCCAAAAGTTTTCGCACTCGCTTTTTTCAATCCAAATTAATTTTCTTTTTGTTAAAGGGTCTTTTGTTCGATATGAATTTTTTGGAGCTTTTTCGATTGATAATTCATCTTCAAAAAATGCCAAATAATTAGGATATGCTTTAGCATTAATTACATTAATCCCATGGATATTTATTGAAAATTCGTATTCATCCAATGATGTGTTTTCTATAAATTGTATTCTTGGAATGATGTAGCCCAATTCTTTTGTTAATTCTTGTCTTACCCGAATTGTTTGAGATAGAAGATTTTTTTCATAAGATGGGTCACAAAGACAATAATTTTCGCTTGAAAGATTGATTGAAAGCTTTTCTTCGCCTAAAAATTTAGACATTTTTGAAGGCGCTAAGACTTCTTTTAAATCTTTTTTAAGAGAATTTAATTCATCAATATCTTTACTTATTTCATCGTTTAAAAGCTCACGTTCTTCATCTTTAGAGCTTTCTAAGAATTTTTTAACTCTTTCAATTTTATCTTTTTTATCTCTAATTTTCTTTTGAAGTCCCAAACAAAGTTCGTATGGTTCTTCCTTTGAATATAGCATTTTTTCAACTTTTGAGCGGAAATTAACAATCTCATCATTATCATCAGCTTGGGTATTTTCGACTTCATGCACAAAAATGCAATTATAAACTATTTTTGAATTTTGCTCTGCTTCATAAATTGAATATAATTCCCAACCAGCCAAAGCCATTGCATTTAGCGTGTTTTCAAGTAATACCGTATCATCCGTTGGAATTTGTTTAATAGAAAATTCTTGTCTGTATTCTTTGTTCATATATTTATATTACCACATTTTAGACTATGTTTTACTAAAATTAACTTTAATTAATACTATATCCCTCAACATCAATTATGGCCGGATAAGTCAAAGCTCTTCTAATAGGCGGATTTGAAGATGATTTATCGGGTGTTGGGATAATTTCTGCTTCACAAATAATTTTATCGGTTTTATAATTTTCAACAACATTTTTTAGCGCATTAAAAATTTTTTTGCCGTTTTTTATAGCTAAAAGCGCAAGCGCAACAACTCCTGCTTCAATTATAAAGCGTTTTAAGATTTTTTTCTTTCTATCCTTAATTATATCAATTTCTTTAGTGTCTTGTTGTTTTTCAAAGGTATCTGTTTTTAAAGGTTGTTGCAATGATAAAGAATTCAAATTTAACGGGGGAGCGGATAATGCCGAAGCGGTTTGTTTGGAATTAGTTTTTGCTAAATTTGTAAATTCATTAAATGTTATCATTACTACCTTTTTCTATTGTTCCTCAAATTCCTCAATATCGGAGTCTTGCTTTGCTTTTGCTCTTTTTATTTCAGAATTGAATTTTTCTTGTTCAACCTTTAAATCGTATTCAAGAGAATCTTTCCACACAAGCTCTTTTGAAAGCCAATTCTTAAATCTTATAAAAAGACTCGGCTTTTTAGGTGTGGAAGTGTCTTTATGAGCTTTTTTAAAAGATAAACCATCGTTTTGCTTTATAGATTGGTTTTTCTTATAAAAAGCATAGCTATTTGCAGTATTAAATTTTGAAATACCACTCAAGCGCATTAACGTTCTCCAACTTCTTCAAGATTTCTTTGATATTTTGCTATATCACTTGGCGAAATATCTCTGTGTCTTACTGATTTGCATTTTTCATTTATAATGCCTTCTTCGAGGCAAACTCTAAACGGCACGTTGCGTCTTGCGATATAATCATCCACAACTTCATCAAATATACATTTGATTTTTTCGTTGCTATATGCGCCTCTTTCTGATGGAGAAAGTTTTTTAAGAATCTTAGAATAATCATAATCCTCTAATAAAAATCTGCCGTCTTTTGGTGTAATTCTTTTTAAATTGAATTTAATAACTTCTTCAAGATTTGCTTTTTCAGCAGGCGGAAGCGAAATAATTATAGGCATTTTTTCTTCATCTTCAATTAAGCCTATGCCTTTTAATTTAGAAGGATTTTCGGTTGTAAATACAAATGTTAAAGCATGTCCCACATAATAGTCATCATCGGTATAGAAACTTGCATGAGAGCAAGCCTTTAAATACCTTTTTAATTTTTCAACTCTTTCTTTAACTTTAGGATCATCTGATAAGTAGAAATATCTTTCAGGTTCATCTATAACATGTATTGTTCTGTGTCCTTTGTAATATGAATCATATGCTGACTTATAAACATCATTTTCAAGAAAATCGTCTATTGTCTGACCGCTTAAAGGCGAATATCTGACAACTTTTGCACCGGTTTCATTTGCCATAGCACCGACAAAAGAATCTTTTCCAACGTTATTAGGTCCATATATCAAAATGCTTGACGGAATAGGAACATTTTTTACATTAGAAAATGCTTCTTTTAATTCGTCACGACTATATCTGTCACGGCAAGTACACATTTTAAAATAAACACTTCTATTATATCTTTCAAGATCAACATACCTTATAAAGCCATTCTTAATTCTTGAAACTTGCGCATCATAACCTGCAATTTTATCTGCAAAACTACCATCAGGATTTGTTATACGTTTATTTAAAAAATCACATTGCTCTTGCATTGCAAGATTTCTAATATATTCTTCTCTTGTTTCTTTTGATAATTTTGTATCCGTATACGGCACTCTTCCGCATTGTTCTGCTGCACGTATATATGTATATGCTTGCATAAGTTCTATTACAAAATTATTGCCAAGTTCTAGTTTTTTCTGTAAATCCGTAGCCTTGAAAAATGAGGGTTTATAATCAATCATATTAAATAAATATTGATAATATTTATATCTTTCAATCGGTTCATATTCCATAGCCCATCTATACGGATCAATTTCTCTTCTGCGTTGAAATCTTTTTTCTAAATCATCAGTCCAATCAGTTGTTGGTTTTGGTTTTTTTTCTTCTTCATCCGGTTCATATATCATATACTCTTCAGGAAAAAATGGAGATTGACCAGGTGCAGGCGTATAACGAGAACTAAAATGAACGCTATCAGCTAATGGAGAGTTTAATTTAACAGGATTTGAAACAAAACCTAAATTCAAATTTGCTTTATTTATTTTATTTGCTTTATTTGATACAGCTCTTCTGTTTACAAAATTTATCGGATTAACTTTCACTTACAACACCTTTCTGATTAATACGCCAAAACCAGCGTTATTAATTACTTTCAACACTTTGTATTTAATTTTTCGGCAATACGAATAATTTTTAATTTATCCTTTAAGTAAATCTATTCTTAAACATCCTAATTATAATTTAAAAATAAAATTAAAAATCAAAATTTTAGTAAAAATGTAACAAAAGTTAATACATAATTAATCATAACAAAAAACGACTAAAAAAATTAGTCGTTTTAAATCTTTCTCTTGATAAATTGTTCTTTTTTAATCACTCAAACCAAAAAGAATTTTTGGCTCAACTCCAAGCTTTTCGCCTATATAATTCAATTCTTGAACAGATAAAGTTGATAACATTGAAACATCAAAAGCTTCAACAAATGCTAAAACTTGATCTTCGTTCATTTTTAATATAGGAGAAATTTCTTCATCTTTTTTTGAGATAAATTCAATTTCTTGTAAGTTTTTTGGTTGAACTTCAGACGGAGCATTTTTTAAATCTTGTTTGCTCATTTCAAAAAGTTCATTTCTTAAAAAATCGCTTACTTTTTTAGTATCAAATGTAAAATTATTTCTTTCCATAGGCCACACACCTTTCATATTTTTATATTCGGCACAACTTAAATTAAACTTTAAGATTTTATGTTGTTTTGTTACATAAGTTTACAAAAAAAGTTAAAGCAAGCTTTCAAGCAAGTTAGAATAAACGTATGATGGACAAATAACTTATAAATAGTATTATTTATAATAAGGAAACATATATTTGTGATGGAAGATAATTCTAATAATTTTAATAATGATATAGAAGTGGATACTCAAGAATCTGTCGAAGAATTAATGCAAATTTCTGACAGTTTCAAAAAAGGTTGCAAATTATATAATTTCAGACGTCCCGATAAATTTTCAAAAGAACACTTAAAAGCCCTGCAAGACATTCACAGGGACTATGTTCGCCAAATGGCAACATATTTAACTGGATATTTAAGAATGGAAGTTGAAATCGACGTTATATCAGTTGACCAGTTGACTTATGAAGAATATGTTTGCTCTATGCCAAATCATATTCAAAACGCAATATTCAAGCTAAATCCCTTGTCAGGCGAAATTTCCCTTGGAATCAGCCCTGAAGTCTTATCGGTTATATTAGATAGAATGTTAGGTGGTTCGGGCTCAGTTAACGAAAGAGGAAAAGAATTAACCCAAATTGAAGAACTTCTTACAACAAAATTTATTGAAAAAATTATAAAAATATTAGAAGAATCGTGGGACGCTATATTGCCCGTTAAATCTGAATTTATGACTCTTGCTAACGGATATCATTCAATTCCAATCACAAACTCGGGCGAAATTGTTGTTTTAATTTCTTTTGAAGTTAAATTAGGACAAAAAAACTTCGGCTTAATGAATTTATGTTTCCCATATCCCGTTTTAGAGACGGTTTTATCAAAATTAACACCACAATATATTTATCAACACACAAATGTTGTTTCAAACGAAATCGGAAGAAATGAAACCCTTGAAAGAATTAAAAACGCTAAAATAGAGCTTCAAGTTCTTCTTGGAAAAACAAAAGTTGCAATTAATGATATTTTGGATTTAAAAATCAATGATATTATTAAACTTGACCAAAATTTGGATGAAGAACTGGTCGCTTGCATTGATAAAAAGAAGAAATTTTTTGTTGTTCCAGGGATTTACAACAAAAAACAATGTGTAAAAATTGTAGAACAATATCACGAAAAGGAGTAACTTTTGGGTAAAGAGCCTAAAAATTTAGATATTTCAAAATTTGAAAATGTTGAAAGACCTAAAAAAACAACATATAATAATTCAACTTGCAATTTATTGTTGGATGTTGAGCTTAATATGTCTGCGATTTTAGGAGAAACAGATATCAGTTTGAAACAGGTTTTGGATTTAACAAAAGGCTCTATGATTGAATTATCAAACAAAACCACAGAACCCATTAAACTTTTAGCAAACGGATATGAAGTTGCAAAAGGCGAAGTTGTAATCATTGAGGACAATTTCGGAATAAGAATTACAGAAATTAATAACCAAAATTTTACCCAAGAGTAGAAGGCTGTTTTTATGGAAATTGAAAACGAAATAGTAGAAGAATTATTTAGAATAGCAAAACTCCCTGTTCCATCCGAAATCACCCACGAGGATTTATTAAACTGCATATTTAAGCTTAAAAATCCGACTGAAAAAAATGAAGAATCAAAAGAAGAAAACATTGAATTTACTCCGGCTGATTATGCTGAATTTGGCGATATGATGTCTAATGGCGATGGTTTTGGCAATGTTCTTGTTGTTGATGATATTGGAATTGTGACATATCAATTAAAAATAATGCTGACTAATCTTGGCTACAACGTTCAAACAGCGAAAGATATTTTTAGCGGAATAAATCTTTTTGTTAAGTCAAATTTTAAATATATTATTATGGATTTATTTGTTTCAACAGAACAAGAGGGCTACACGCTTTTGCAAGAAACAAAAAAAATCATCACTCAAAATAATTTAAAAACGAAAATTATAGTAATTACAGCTTCTTCTAAAGCCGAAAATAAAATAAAAAGCATAAACGGCGGAGCGGATTATTTTGTTAAAAAAGACACAGGTTGGCAAGATAAAATAGCAGAAATTGTCCAAGGATAATTCATAAGTATAAATTCTTTGTAACAAAATTTTTACATTTGTTCAAAAAAAATCGATTGTTTGTGAATTATTATTTTTTAATACTATAATTAAATTATGAATTTAGATACGACTAAAAAAATAGCACTTTATCCTGGGAGCTTTGACCCTGTAACAAACGGACATTTGGACGTTCTTGAAAGAGCAAGCAGAATGTTTGATTATGTTGTTATTGCGGTTTTAAATAATCCCAACAAAAAGTCTTTTTTAGATGTAAATTCAAGAGTGGAACTTATCAAAGAGGCTGTTAAAGATGTTAAAAACGTTTCTGTTGACAGTTTTAGCGGGTTAACGGTTGAATATGCTCAAAAAATCGGCGCAAAATTCTTAATTAGAGGGTTAAGATCCATAACCGATTTTGATTATGAAATTCAACTTTGCCAAACAAATCAAGTTATAGCACCCGAAATTGATACAGTTTACTTATCCACAAGACCAGAACACAATTTCATATCTTCAAGTATGGTTAAAGAATTATCATATTATAATGCTGATATTTCTAAATTTGTTCCAAAAAATGTGGTAGAATATTTAAAGAATAATACGAGAAAGGTTATAAAATAATGGCAGAAGCAGAAGCAAGAATGTTTGATTTAATTAACGATTTAGACGCTCTTAGAGATGACGGTATTCCAATATTACCGGGGAGAACGCTCGTTAATGCTAAAGAACTATACAGAATTATTCACAGTTTTCCTAATGCAATTTCAGACGAAATTAATGACGCTCGAATTATTCTAAAAAAGAAAGATGAAATCTTGCAAGAAGCAAAAATGAGAGCAGAACGCATTATTCAAGACGCCGAAAACGAAAGATATAAGCTTTTAAACGAATCAAGCTTAAATAAAGCAATGGAAGAGCATGCCGAAAAATTCCGCCAAACAGTTTTTGACGAATGTCAACAAATCAAAATGGCAGCGGTTAACGAAGCTCAAGAGCTTAGATTGAGTGCTAAAAACGACGCTTTGAGAATGAAAGAAGAGTCTCAAGAATACGCTCAACAACTTTTAAATCATTTAGAACAAGATTTAGACAGATTATATCAAGTTGTTCACAACGGACAAACAAAATTGCAAGAACTTAAAGCAAATGACAACTTGCAACAAATGAATATGAATAATCAATAATTATAATAAAAATATATTTAAAAGTTTAAAAGGCTTGAAAAACAAACTTTCAAGCCTTTTTTATTTCATAATTTCAGGATGATTTGAATTGGATAGAATTATTTCTTGATATTCATTTTTATCAAAATTTATTCCCCAATTTTTAGTATTTAATGATTTATATTTCGGTTTTTTCTTCTTTTTAGCTTTTTTCAAAGCTTCGCTATTGTTTTCAACCATTTTATATTAACACTTCTAAACTCATAAACGATTTAGTCACTCTTACAACCATTTTATAGTTTTCAACTTTAACAATAAAATTAGCGCCTTTATCGTCTTTGTCGGTCAATCTATATTTAATATCATAGTTTTCAAGTTTTGGACATTTAAAATTATAAAGAGCGAAAACATCATCAAAAATATAGCCGATTAGATTTATGCTGTCATTATAGCTAACGCACATAAACCCACGCTCCGGTGCAATTTCAACACTTGAAAGCACAGTCGGTTCAATAACTTTTGGTTTTTTAACTTCTTTTTTAACTTTCAATTCTTCGCATTGTTGAGCTACTTTTTGTTGAGTTTGATTAATTTTATTAACACTATTAATTTCATCAGGCATGTAATCAATCAAGCTGTCTTCTTTTAAAATTTTTCTTATGATATCGTAATCATTTTCAGTATTTGAAAAATCTTCAGACGGTTTTTGATTTTTATAATTAACCTGAATATCAGGTTCATAGCTTGATAATTCGTAATGTTTTTTATTTTTTAAACTGTTTTCAAAATTATTTTTAGCAACATTATTCTTTAAAATGAAATATTGACCGTCATTTTTTTGTTTATCTTCTTTTCTTCTTGATTGTTTTTCTCTTCCATTCATTGAAAAAGGAATTAATTTATCTGATTTTCTTGCTCTTTTGTTTTTATTTTTGCAATATGGAATAATTAGAACAATAAATAATATTAATAAAGAAAAACTCAAAATTATAAACACACTAAGCAAAAGAGCTTTAACGAGTTTTTTGTATGGCAAAATTTTATTATATATTTTATACAAGAAAACTTCAACTTGATTTTCGCTGCATGATGTGTCAATCGCCTCTTGAGGTTCATCATTTATAACGTTTTGATTTTCTTCTTGAGTTAAAGAATTAGCAACGTCAAGCGCAACATCATTTTTTTCTAAGCCTTTTTCAACATCGGTTTCAACTTCTTGTTGAACTTCTTTATCAATTGTTTCAAAAACTTCTTTTGTTTGAGCTTTTGGGCTAGTTACTGTTACAACGGGCTTTTTAACAGTTGTAGCTGATTTTGCTATTTTTTTAACTTTATTTTTAATTGGAGTTGCTTTTTTTGCTTCTTGTTTATAAGTTGCAGTCTTTTTAACAGGAGCAGACGTTACCGCAACAGTTTTTTTAACTTCAATCGGTTTTTTTAAGTTAGGCGAAGTTGAATTTTTTTTTTGAGCTGAAGAAGTTTCTTCTCGAACGGTTGGTTTTGTGGCAGTTGCAACTTGAAGTACTTTTTGCGCCTGTTTTTGCTGATTTTTAACAGCAGATAAAGATTTAACATTTACATTAAAATTAACAGGTTTTGATGTGTTAATATTGATTTTTGTATAACCGTTTTTATTTTGACCTGCATAATAATATGAATTTGTTGAAACATTTTTAACATCTGCAACGCCCAAAACCGATGTAGAAGAATTTTTTGTTTCAGGAAGCAAAATATAATAGCTTAAATCGCTTTTTTTAATAACTTTAACAGGTTCAGAATATTTTTTTTGAGTGAACAAATCAATATTATATGAATTATCATCTTTTTTAGATAATTCAATTTTTGTTAGGGAATTTTTATATTCATTATCAATAGCAAGAGCTGTATTTAAAGCCAAAAACAACGCCAATGCGCTATATAAAAATTTTTTAATAACTCCTTGCACTTTTTACTATCCTTTTTATTTTGTTAGAATTATAATTACTATTATTATAATATAAATATACTAGTTTATACAAAACAGTAACAAAAATGAAACAAAAAGAAACTAAAGACAATTTTAAATCCGGAATAGTTGCCCTCGTTGCAAGGCCAAACGTGGGTAAATCGACTCTTTTAAATCAAATATTAAAACAAAAAATAGCGATAGCAACTCCTCTAAGACAAACAACAAGAAAGAACATGAAAGGAATTTATACTGATTCTTCTTGTCAAATTGTTTTAATTGATACCCCAGGGGTGCACAAACCTCTAAACGAGCTTGGAGAG
>OIYG01002523.1_pt1 | contig 11528 bp, 9 predicted proteins | sample 1587861 | NCBI WGS metagenome assembly OIYG01 (sample SAMN03283272) | human gut metagenome | biome: human-associated habitat; material: feces | host: Homo sapiens | place: Peru | collected 2012 | reverse complement strand
CTTGACAATATTTAATCAATTTATCTGCATTGCCAAACTCTATTGTTTGAACAATATCTGTCCTCTTTTCATTATATTTTGGACTAGGTTTATATCCTAATTCTTCTAACATTTTACTAGCAAATATTGCAGTTTTTAAACTACTTGCAACAACTGAAGGAGCCATAAACAATCCCTGTAAAATGTATTTATTTATTCCCAATGTAGGTCCTACTTCTTTTCCCAATCCAGGTGCTGTCAATCTTTCTGCTGCTAACTTTACAAGTTCTCGTTTTCCAGCTATATATGCTCCATTTGGCGCTATTCCACCACCCAAATTTTTAATTAAAGAACCAACTATTACATCTGCACCTATTGATGTAGGTTCGTATTTATCTACAAATTCTCCATAGCAATTGTCCACCATAATTATTACATCTTTATTCACTGCTCTAATTGTTTTTATTACTTTTTCCATTTTTTCTAACGAAATACTGCTTCTTAGTGCATATCCTCTAGAGCGTTGTATTTCTATCAATTTAATATCATTTTTTGCCACTCTATTTTTTATCTCTTCATAATCAAAGTCGTCATCTTTCAACTCTATCTGTTCATATTGCACTCCATATGATTTTAATGAGCTATCATTTTCCACTAGCCCTATAACTTCATCTAAGGTATCATATGGTTTACCACTTATACTTAGCATTATATCCCCTGGTCTTAAATATGCAAATAGTGCAACTGTTAATGCATGAGTACCAGATATAAACTGTGTTCTAACAAGGCTATCTTCCGCTTCTAATACTTCTGCAAATACCCTTTCAATAGTATCTCTACCTATATCTCCATATCCATAACCTGTTGTTCCATTAAAATGCATATCTGATATATTGTTTTTTTGAAATGCCTTCAATACCTTTAACGAGTTGTATTCACATACCAATTCAACTTGTTTGAATTCTTTTTGTATGTTTTCTTCCGCTTTCCTTGCTAATTCTATTGTTTTATCACTAATTTCCATTTTCTTATACATGTTTTATTATAGTCCTTTCTGTAGTATTAAATTTCTATTCAGGTAATTCTTCTGTATAATACTCTTGTTCCCATTCTTTTGTTTTATAATATTTGCCAATAAAGCTTGGATTTTCCCATTTAAAACTGTAAATAGGTTCTTGTATTATTTCGCCTTTTATATTTACAACTCCCCATTTTCCGCCTTTTTTTATTCCAGCAAATCCATATTTATTGAATTCTGTAACCATATCATATTCATTGTTTATTATTAGCTTGTTTTCTTCGTTTACAAATCCCCACTTTCCATTTATTTTTTTTGCATACATTTTATTGTTTGGTTCGATTTGTTTATATGAAATTTCGTTTCCATTATTATCAAAATACTTAATATCATCATTTGAAAATACCTTAAAATAATTATCTTCTTTTTCTATACTTGCATTATTCATATTGCATACTATTTTCATTTCGTTATTTAACAATGTTATATTATTTGTGTTATTGATATTTGCCTGTATTATTTCTGTTCCTGCTATCTTAAATATACTATTATATTTTAAATCTGCTATTGATTTTCCAGATAAATCAATGATTCCATTTTTTCCATCTTTATATACTATAAAATACTCGTCCTTTATGTGTTCTATATATGTGTAATTATTATCTATTTTTACATTATCTTCTCTATCAACTACTCTATATATTTCGTCTTTGTCTATTGTTATATAGTAATTATTGTTACTTGTTGGTAATTTAGCATATATATTATTGTTTTCTATTTTATTTCCTTGCAAATCTAATATAGTTATTTCATTATTTTTTACAGCATTTATATATATTCCTCCAAACATTATGCTATCATATTCTGGTTGTATTATTATTTTTCCTTTTATATCTGCTATTCCACTTTTTGCATTTCTTTGTATCACAAACATATTATTATATGCATTGTAACTTATATCTTCATATTCATAGTTCAATATTGTTTTATTATTTTTTACAATACCTGCCTGTCCATTTTTAAATACTAATAAAAATATATTTTTATCATCTATTATTTCGTTAATTCTGCTTATTTCTGTGTACTGAGTATCTAGCAAAACTTTTCCATTAGAATTAATATATCCATACTTATAGCTATCTTCTACTTTCTTTTTTACTATAAATCCAGATGCTTTGTACATTGTTTCCGAATTATAATAATTATCTACTGTAATTTGATCATATTCTGGCTTTATTATAACTTTCCCTTTAATATTTATTGCTCCATATTTTGCGTTTTCTTCTACTAATAACATACCTTCTTTATAGTTTATTGCTTTTATACTGTCATATATAGGTTTTGTAATTATCTTATTTTCTAATGAGATTAAACCATATTTGTTATTTTTTTTGTATTTTAATACGCTTTTTTCAAATGGTATACCGTCCCAAGTTGATTCTGTTGGTAATGCCTGTACACTTTCATATTCTGTTAATATTTTCTGACCATTCTCATTAAATACATCTATTTCATATTGCTGTAAATTAACATTATAGTCATGCATGCATATAAAGACTGGCTTTGAAGGGTTAGGTATTTGAATTATATCATATTGGGGTTTTACTATTATATTTCCTATTTCATCTATTACTCCATATTTTTTATTCTCTAAAATCAAATTATATTTAATATTTGTTACTTTTTCTATCTTATAAGAATTTTCGTTTCTTTTCCATAAATACATAGCAATAGCGCCAAATACTAAAATTGTTATTATTGTTATTATAATTATTTTACTTTTCTTCATCTGTTTTTCCCCCATCCACTTTTTTTAGTAATTTCTTCGAAGCACGGGTGATTAAAATCGCCCATACATTTTTTATTTATTTTTGCATATTTTAACACGTTTTATTCTTTTATCTTCATATTCCTCTATTTTGTATGTTAGTTTTCCATCTTCTATTATTGTTTCTTCTCCTTCTGGTGGTAGTTCTTCAAGTTTTCCTAATAAATATCCAGATAAAGTCTCGTAATCTCCATCTGATATTTCTATTCCTATTATTTTTTCTAAATCTCCTATAGATATGTTGCCATTTACCATGTAGGTATTTTCGTCTATAAGTTCATATTCCAATTCTTCTTCGTCATGTTCGTCAAATATATTTCCCACAAGCTCCTCAAGTATATCTTCCATTGTAACTAATCCTGCTGTTCCACCATATTCATCTATAACTATTGCCATTTGCATCTTGTTTCTTTGCAACTGTCTAAACAATTTGTCTATTGGAACTGATTCTGGTACAAAATGAACTTCTTTTATTAATTTTTTTATATTTATTTTCTTCTTATCTCTTAAATCTTTTAATATGTCTTTAATTAATATAATTCCCTTTATATTATCAATTGTATCTTCATATACTGGAATTCTACTATACTTATAATCGTCTAACTCATCTAAAACTTCATACAAATCTTGTGATATCTTCAACGCGAATATATCTATTCTTGGCGTCATTATTTCGGAAGCTGTTGTATCATTAAATTCAAAAACATTATTTAGCAGTTCTTTTTCTTCTTGATCTATTGTTCCTTTTTCTTCTCCTTCATCTATCATCATTTTTATTTCTTCTTCTGTTACAATTTCTTCTTCATTTTCCTTTACTCCAAAAATTTTAGATATTACATTAGTCGAAAATGTAAGTAATTTTACAAATGGTGCTGTTATAAAAGATATACCTCTAATTACTCCAATAGTTCCAAATGATACTTTTTCGTAATATTTCATTGCTAGCCTTTTGGGTACTAGTTCGCCAAAGACTAATGTAAAAAATGATAATAATATTGTAATTAATATAATAGATATTGTTCTCCAAGTATCCGTTCCAAGCATTGGTAGTAAATTATTTAACATTGGTGCTAATTTGTCAGCAAATGCATCTGATGCAAACGCACTTGATAAAAATCCAGCTAAAGTAATGCCTATTTGGATGGTGGCTAAAAACTTGCTTGGATTTTTCAACATTTTATATATTTGTTTTGCTTTTTTGTTTCCCTCTTTTGCCTGCTTTTCTATTTTTGCATCGTTTAGTGATATAAATGCTATTTCGCTTGCCGCAAAATAGGCATTTAATAATATTAAAACAACCAATACAGCTATTTGACTAAACATTAAATGTTTCCCTCTTTCTTTTTGTTATTTTCAACAATATTATATATGCTTTATAGCTGTATTGTCAATGAAAATTTGGGTGTTTCCTTACAAATTAGAAGCCTGTTCTTGGCAGTTTTTTTATTTCCTTTCTTTCCCCAACCTCTAATTTAGAAGTCTCTTCTGGCACTTCTTTTTCTTCATCCTCTGGTTCCTTAAAATTCTCTACTGTTATTTCTACTGTTTCATTTAATTTCAAAGAAATATCTATTTCCTTTTTGTATGGTAAATATCCAGAAGGAGCTTGCACTTCTTTTAGATGATATTTTCCTGGTACAAGATTTTTTATTTCTATTATTCCTTTTTCATCAGTTATAAGTTCTGTATATATTATTTTTTCGTTTTCATCTAATAATTTAAACTTTGAACCTGAAAGTGAGTTTTTAGTATCTCCGTCCTTTTTTATTACTTTTATTTTAGTTGTATTTTCCATATACCTTTCTTTTAAAGTGGTAGTACTTGTTTCAAATTCTCCAACAGTTAAAACATAATTCTGTTTATTTTCTACTGTTGACTTTCCATATAATATAGGATATGTTTTTACATTTGATTTAGCATTTATTATAATTTCTCCGGCCTCTTCTAATTGCTTTATTGGTAACATTATTTTAAACTTTTCTATACTTTTGAAAGTTGTTTTTTCTACATTACCTTCATCTACCACTTTCGCAATATTGTTATTCGCTATACTTATAGTATACTCTTCGTTAGCTGCTGAGGCATCTACTCTATATGTTTTGCTTATACAATTTTTGTCTAAATTATCAATTTGCCAATTTTCTGTTTCTGCAATTATTTTTATTGTAGCTATCTTTTTGCTCTCATTTGAATTTCTTGCTTTTTCTCTTATTTGCCTCATAGCATTTAATACTATTTGTCCGTTATTCGCACAAATATTAAATTTGCTCATGTCATAATCATATAGCATATCATAAATTGCTAATTTAGTTGCGGTAAATGCTTCTATCTCTGTATTGCATCCTAATTCTTGTGGTGTTTTAAATGGATACCCATTTATTACCGCATTCCATACTAAATTATTTGAATATATATTTTCTGCAATTACATCATATGAATAGTCTTCTGTTACACCATCCTTTTCTCTATTTACGCAATATGCTGGATATTCTTTTCCATCCTTCTCATATACCACAAACTGAGTTCCAATTTTTATTCCATTATATACAAGGCATATGAGTTCTCCCTTTGAATAAAGTTTTACAGTGGATTTTTGCTCTATTACTGTTGCTTTAGAGACATTTGATAATATTTGTGCTGTAAATAGCATTGCACTTATCATTAGTATTATAAATGTTTTCTTTATTAATTTTATTATAAATTTTTTCACCTATTTTTCTTCCTTTCATATTTCTATTGCTTGTATGCATCTTCTATATTCTTTTTTATTTTCTTCACATGTAATTAATGTAATTCTATTATCTTCTGTATTATGAACATAGCTCCAATCTGTCTCATCTATAATCTTATTAATTTCTACTTTATACCTTCTTATTCCATTTTGTGTTGAGTAGATAACTATATCTCCTTTACTCAATTTTTTAATATTCTGAAAAAAATTACAATTATATCCTCTATTATGTGCTGCTAGTGCAACATTTCCATTCCATTTGCTACTTTCGCAAAAATGCCCCACATGTTTTGCAATTACATTATTTGTTACTCCTTCGCATATTTCCGCATCAACATTAATTGCTGGAATTTTTATTCTCCATTCATTAACTTTGTCGTCTTGAATTGTAGATTCAATTTTTGGTATCTCCTGTTCTTTTTTTAATGTTTGGGCAACCATCTTTTTTATTTTTTCTTGACTATTGGCGGGAATTTTTATAGATATAACCTGATTAGACTTGTTTATGTTTTTAAATTGCTGTTGAAGATTATAAATTAATAGATTAATAGATAAATATATAATAACTGTTAACACTAATGAAAGCACAAAAATACCTCTTTTAGTGTATACCATTACACATTTTGCACCTCCTTGTTTATAAAATTATTTTATTCTTCTTGGGAATTTTTTGAGATTTAAACTATTTGATTTTTTTTGAAATAAATTTTAAAATTAAAAATTGCAATTTTTATTGTATATAATATATAGCATTTTACCTTGTTTGTAAAGAATTTTTCATCGACAGTTTTTTACAAAATTCGGGTCTAAAATGACCCGAATTTTATTCTCCTATTAGTTCCAAGTTGTTTTCATCTATTATATGTACTGATTTTATAACATTTTCTAGCTGTTCATCTGTTTTTTTCTTTACTACAATATAATTTGTTGTATGCCCTTTGTAATACTCTCCTTCTTTTTCCTCAAACAAAACTTCTAGATTTTTTCCTATATATTTTTCATTGTGTTCTTTTTGTTTTTTGTCCGATAGCTCTATTAATTTTCTACTTCTCTCTTCTTTTATATTACCTGGAATTTGATTTTTCATTATAGCTGCTTTTGTTCCTTTTCGAGGTGAATATTTAAATATATGCATTTTATAAAAGTCTATTTTATTTAGATATTCATAAGTTTGTGTAAATTCTTCTTCTGTTTCATCTGGAAATCCTACTATAATATCAGTTGTTAATGCTACATTAGGATAATATTTTCTTAATAGTTCTACTTCTTTTTCAAATTCTTCTACACTATATTTTCTATTCATCCTCTCTAATGTTTGGTTACACCCACTTTGCAATGATAAATGAAAGTGATCACATACTTTATCTAATTTTGATAATCTATTGACAAATTCTTCTGTTATAAGCGTTGGCTCTAATGAACCTAATCTTATTCTTTTTATGCCGTCAATTTTGTTTACTTCCTCTAATAAATCTATTAATTTATAATTATTTTTAAAATCTTTTCCATATGATGCTATATGTATTCCTGTTATTACTACCTCTTTTATCCCTTCTTTTGCAACATGCGAAATTTCTTCTATTATGTTTTCTGGCATTCTACTTCTTACTCTTCCTCTTGCATATGGGATAATGCAGTATGAGCAAAATCTATCACATCCATCTTGTATTTTTATAACCATTCTTGTTTTTTCGGTATGTGTTACTGTTCCAAAATCTAAAAATTCAACTTGATGCAATACATCTGATATTTCCATTTCCTTTGTTTTATTGCTCAAAAATTTATTAACATAGTCCACTATGTCATTTTTTTCATTTATTCCTAATACTAAATCTATATTTTCTATTTTTTGTAATTCATCTTTTGCAACCTGTGCATAACATCCTGTTGCAACTACAATACTGTTTGGATTTATCTGTTTAACTCTTCTTAGCATTTGTCTAGATTTTCTATCCGCCATGTTTGTTACAGTACAAGTATTAATTATATATACATCTGCCATTTCTTCTGTTTCTACTACATCATATCCATTTTCTATAAATTTTTGTGCCATTGCGTTTGTTTCGTACTGATTTACCTTACAACCGCAATGTAAATAGAGCAACGGTCTTTTTCCTTTTATTTTCTTTGTTTTCCATACTATTACTACCTTTCAGCGATTTTTGTTTTTTTAATTTTTCCCATTTTTATTTTTCATACTGATTGAACTAACTTCCAACCGCAAGGTAATTATTGACACCACTTTCTTCTTTTCTTTTTCCATATTCAGTTTATCCTCTCCTATTTGTTCTATCATTTCTTCTTATGCCAAAATCCATCATCTATTCTGATTTTGGTATCCCACGATCGCTTGCAATCATCTCTGTACTTTTAATAAAATCCTGCATCGTTTTTATTGAAATTGGATTTGTTATTTTTCTTGGTCCACCTTGGTATCTTTGCAATATTGAGCCATTAAATTCTTCAACCTTTTTTCTGTCGCTTATAACTGTTTTATCAATTAATGTTAATCCCGTTTCTTGTGCATATTGTAAGCTTCTCACTACTAAACCCTCTAAATCGCAATAATCTTTTCTTCTATAGTCTTTAGAATGCAAATATTCTATGTATTCATCTCCTGAGGATAACAGCATAGCAATTGCATGCTTATATAATTTGTGTCCTGCATAATTAAAAGGACTTAATATGTCAAAATCATCAATTTCAAAGCGTTCTATTCCTTGTTTATCTCCTATGCTAACTCTACAATAATTTCTCCAATTGTATTGAATCGCACCTGTTATAACCCTGTTTACATCGCTTTTTCTTAGTGTTTCTCTCAATTCTGCTATTGTTGTTCCAGTTCCCACATTGTCATCAATCAGCAAAATGGTTTTTTTATCTTGCAATATTCTTTCACTTGATATCAAATCTCTAATAGGTACATATTCTTTTTCTAATCCTATGGTAGAATCAATGTATTTGCTTTTTAAAGTATTGGTAAAATCATACCCATACATTACATTAAACATAGGTCCTATATAAGTAGCTCCATATCCTGGCGTTAGTATTTCAATTTCATCTGGTGACTTATTCAATTTTAATGTTTTGGCAAATAGATACAACATTGCTTTGTTATCCATTTCAATTGCCCTTTGTTCCGAGTTTTCATCTCCATATGGAAGTACTTTGTCAGGATTAATTTCTATTTTGCCCTCACCTTGAAGTATAGTCATTATGTTTTTTACATCTTCCAACAGGCATTTTCTTGCTCTTTCCATTTTTTCTCTATATACCGGAGCTTTTTTATTTAATATATATCTTTCAAACATCTTAAAATACACTCTTCCCGAGCAATTAGCCATATTTTCAAGAATCACAAAATTTCTCCTGCTTATTTCCTGTGTAAGCTTCATCTTAAGTTCTTCTCTACACGAAGCTAGCTCTGACATACTTTTGACATTATAATACTCCCTTGATCTAGATAGAAAAGTACCTTTTGTCCCATTTTTCATTATAGGAGTAACATATTTTTCAATTCCCTGAATATCGTCAAGCTCTATTATTCCTAATACATCAAAGTCTCTCAAATCCAGTTCTTCTTTCATATCTTATTGTTCTCCTTTTAAAAAATCTTTTAAGCAATTTAGTTCTTTTTCAAATTCATATCTAGTAAATACCGTTTCGCTTTTTTCTTTTTCTCCTATTGTGTGCAATATTTGTCTATTAGTTTCTTTCAAAATATTTCTATATAAAGGATTTTGTATTGCAGATATATATAATTCATCTACAATGTCATCATATTTTGGGCTATATCTATCAATTGGTTCTTCTTGCCAGTAGATTATTCCAGCTTTTTTCCAATCATATTCACTGCAAGCTTTTATATTATTAGATGGTAATGCGCTATAATTAAATACTAAGTCTTGCATTTCCTTGTTCTTAAACTTTATGCCTTGAAAAAAAGATTCTATACTTTTTAGTTTTTTTTCTCTAAATTCAAATTCATATGGAAAAAGATTTGATAATACCTTTGCATATGAACCCTTGTGTTTATAGCCTACATTTATCCATTTATCACAATCTCCAATAGTTCTTCCTTCTTCGTCTTTTAGTGGTTTTCCTAAACAATATTCTTCACCTTCTATTTCTTCGATTTCTGGCATTTGATATTGGTAATTTCTTTTAAACAGTTTAAATTTTTCTAATTCTTTATTCATAATTTTTTCTCCTTCTATTGTGGGCGATTAAAATCGCCCCTACATTTTTCATAGGTTACTTTACACTATCTATTTATATTTATTATTAAATCACATTTTTAGCCTATTTTCAACATCTTTATTTTAAGTCTGATTATAAAATGTTTTTAGAATCATATTGTTTACAAGTTTTAAAACATAAATTTTTCATTTAAAGACACAACTTTTCTATTTTCTATTTATTTTTTTTTTATTCTATAGTATAATTATATTGTTGATTGGAGGTACGTTTATGTGGTATGTTTGGTTAATTATATCAGGACTATTTCTTGTTCTTGAAATGATAACAGTAGGTTTTTTAGTATTTTGGTTAGCTATAGGTGCGTTATTTGCTATGCTTGTAAGCTTTTTTACAAGTAATTTAATCATTCAAACAACTGTATTTGTTATTTCTTCAATAGGTTTAATCTTTTTAACAAAACCTCTAGTAAAGAAATTAAATAAAACTGATGATACTATTGCAACAAATGCTTACTCTGTTATTGGTAAAAAGGCTATTGTTACTCAAGATATTGATCCAACATTAGGATATGGTCAAATTAAAGTTAATGGAGAAACTTGGTCAGCCAAAACAATTTCTGACAATATTATTCCAAAAGATTCAGAAGTTATTATTAAAAATATAGAAGGTGTTAAGGCCGTTGTAGAGTTATTAAACGAAAAAGTAAATGCATAACAATTTGGTATTAATTTTTTAATATATATTATAATTATAGGAGGAAAAATTTATGGTATTTCTTATTATATTACTAATTATTGTAATAATTATTGCACTAAAGACTATAAAAATAGTTAGACAATCAGAAGTATACATTATTGAAAGACTTGGTAAATTTCATAAAATTGCTGATGCTGGTCTTACAATAATTGTTCCATTTTTTGATCATGTACGTAGCGTTGTTAGTTTAAAACAACAAACTATGGATATACCACCTCAAGGTGTTATTACAAAAGACAATGTTACAATTACAATTGATACTGTTGTGTTCTACAAAATAACAGACCCAGCTAAAGCAGTATACGAGATTCAAAACTTAAAGAAAGGTATTGAGTATTTAGCTATTACAACCATCCGTGATATTGTTGGTAAAATGGATTTGGATCAAACATTTAGTTCACGTGATGCTATTAATGATAAGCTAAGGGTTTTATTAGATGAAGCAACCGACCAATGGGGTTGCAAAATAGATAGAGTTGAAATTAAAGATATTACACCACCACCTGACATTAGGGATGCAATGGAAAAGCAAATGAATGCTGAAAGAAATAAAAGAGCTTTAATTCTTCAAGCAGAAGGTGAAAGACAATCTGCAATCACACTTGCTGAAGGTAAAAAACAAGCTGCAATATTAGAAGCTGAAGCTGATCGTGAATCTGCAATTAGAAGAGCTGCCGGTGAAGCTGAAGCAATAAAACAAGTGGCAGATGCTAAAGCACAAGAAATAGAACTAGTTTACAAAGCAATGATGAAAGCAAATCCAGATGAAAAATTAGTTCAATTAAAATCTTTAGAAGCTTTAAAAGAAGTTGCAAATGGAGAAGCAAATAAAGTATTTATTCCATTCGAAGCAACTAGCGCTCTAAGTAGTTTAGGTGCGATAAAAGAAGTAATGAAAGACGAAAAGAAAAATGAAAAGAAAAAATAAAATTTTATAAAAAGAGAATCTTAATTATAATGTGAAATTTATTTATCAAACATTATAATCTAAGATTCTTTTTTATACACCATATTCT
>OIYG01002522.1_pt1 | contig 11538 bp, 13 predicted proteins | sample 1587861 | NCBI WGS metagenome assembly OIYG01 (sample SAMN03283272) | human gut metagenome | biome: human-associated habitat; material: feces | host: Homo sapiens | place: Peru | collected 2012 | reverse complement strand
AAGCATAGTAGTAAGAGGAACCTTTCTAGTCCTATCAATTCTTACATATAAAATATCCCTAGCATCAGCCTCAAATTCAAGCCAAGTACCACGAGTTGGAATAATTTGAGATGTAATAAGAAGTCTACCATTCTTATCTATTTCCTTATTGAAATAAACACTTGGAGATCTAACAAGTTGAGACACAATAACTCTTTCAGCACCATTTATAACAAAAGTACCACTATCAGTCATAAGAGGCATATCACCCAAAAAGATTTCTTGTTCCTTTACTTCACCTGTTTCATTATTAAAAAGCCTAACCTCAACCTTTAAAGGCGCAGCAAAAGTAGCTTCCCTTTCCTTACATTCCTTAATAGAATATCTTGGTTCATCAAAATGATAATCTCCAAATTCCAAAGACAATGTACCAGCAAAGTTCTCTACGGGGAATAAATCTTCAAAAACTTCCTTAATTCCTTTTTCCACAAACCAATTATACGATTTCTTTTGAATTTCTAGTAAATCAGTAAGTTCATAAGTATTCTTGATCCTGGAAAAACTTCTACGTGTGCGGTGGTCACCACATTTTATAATTTTGTATGCCACAAAATTCACCCCTACTTTCAAATTTTCAAAAATCTTTGTCACCAAATAGACAAATAACCAACTTATATTATTACCATAAAACACTCAAGTTGTCAATTAAAAAACACACTTTATTACAAAAAAACCTTTATTTTTTTTAAGAACCTCTACACAAGCACATTCACTAAGATCCTTAATAACACTTTTAGCACCTTGATCCTTATTTATAACAAAATATAAACTACCTCCAGACACCAAATAATCACGAGCACCAAACAAAAATTTATAAAGAATATCTTTTCCAGCCCTAATAGGTGGATTGGTAACAATAACATCATATTTCTTTTTTACATCAGAATATATATCACTACAAAAAGCATTTGCACCCAAAACATTATTCAAACGAATATTCATATTAGCAAGATGCACTGCTCTTTTATTAACATCAACCATATCAACATTAATATCAAAAAAAGAAGATAAAATGATACCCAAAGCACCATAACCACATCCAACATCAAGAACATCACCAGTAATATCCTGCTCCAAAAGAGTCATAATAAGAGTCCTACTACCAAAATCAAGTCCCCTCTTAGAAAAAACTCCATTATCAGTATTAAAAACAAAATTCTTATCACAAACATTACAACTAATCTTCTTCAAATTACTCTTAACATCAGAATTGGTAAAATAGTGTTCCATTTTATCTTCCCCTTTATAGCACAAAAAGCCACGTGCATATGCAAACGGCTTTAAGTAAGTAAAATTAACTATTTAAGTTCAACTTCAGCGCCAGCTTCTTCAAGTCTAGCTTTAAGTTCATTAGCTTCTTCACTAGGAATATTTTCCTTAACATTACCACCATTATCAGCAACTTCTTTAGCTTCTTTAAGACCAAGACCAGTAACTTCTCTAATAATCTTAATTACATTAATCTTAGCAGCTCCAGCACTCTTAAGTACTACAGTTTGCTTACTTGGTCCAGCTTCTTCAGCTTGAGCAGGTGCAGCAGCAACAGCAACAGCACTTGGATCAACACCAAATTCTTCCTTCATTGCGTCAACTAATTCCTTTACTTCTAATAATGTCATTTCTTTTAAAGAGCTAATAAATTCTTCCTTTGTTATTTTTGCCATAATAACTTTTCCTCCTTTATTATTTTAATTAAATTAATTTTCTTTTTGTTCAGAATAAAGATTAAGAGCAATACTTAAATCTTTAACAATACCAATCATTCCACCAGCAAGCATTGTATATAATCCTTCACGAGATGGAATCTTAGCAAATTCATCAAGTTTAGCCTTATCACAAACAGAACTTTCAATATATCCTGCTTTTAACACTAAAGCCTCATTCTTCTTAGCAGTATCACTTAAAACCTTAACAGCTGCTACATCATCATTTGAAAATGCAATAGCAGTAGGACCAGTTAAATATTCATCAAAATCAATATTCAAGTCCTTAAATGCAATCTTAAGCAAAGTGTTTTTATAAACTTTATACTCAGAATCATTTTCTCTAAGCTTAATTCTAAGATCCTTAATTTGATTATCAGTAAGACCACGATAATCAAAAAGCACAATACTCTTAGCACCATTACACTTATCCTTAATCTCAGACACTACAGCTTGTTTAAGTTCTAATGACTTAGTACTAGGCATAACATTTCCTCCTTATTTATATATTTTATAAGTGCAAAAGATAAGAAGCCCAAAGGACTTCTTTCTATACAAAAGTATAAGTCCTCGGTAGGATTTACTAACAACCTACTGTCTTTGGCACTTGATAACCATATTATAAACTATTTTTTATTAATTGTCAAAACTATTTTGATCTATTCTAACTGCAGGACTCATAGTAGAACAAACACTAATTGATTTAACATATGTACCCTTAGCAGTTTGAGGTTTAGCCTTAATAATTGTTTTTACAAAAGCATCTAAGTTAGCCATAAGATCTTCATCACTAAATGAAACCTTACCAATAATTCCATGAACATTACCATAACTATCAGTACGATATTCAAGTTTACCTGCTTTAGCATCTAAAACAGCTTGCTTAACATTAGTAGTTACAGTACCAGTCTTAGGATTTGGCATAAGTCCCTTAGGTCCTAAAATCTTACCAATTCTACCTAATAAAGGCATCATTTCTGGAGTAGCGATAACAGTATCAAATTCAAACCAATTTTCCTTTTGAATCTTTTCAATCATGTCAGCATCTCCAACATAATCAGCACCAGCCTCTTTCGCATCTTTAGCAGCATCACCTTTAGCAACAACTAAAACACGAACATCCTTACCAGTTCCTTTAGGAAGTACAATAGCACCTCTTAATTGTTGATCAGCTTTCTTAACATCTAAATTCAAATTCATAGCAACCTCAACAGTAGCATCAAATTTAACATTAGACATATCCTTAACAAGCTTAACAGCTTCATCCTTAGTATAAAGCTTACTCTTTTCTACCTTAGAAACTTGATCCTTATAGCTTTTTCCTCTATTTTTCATTTCATTTCCTCCTTATGTGGTATTAGCGGATTTATACCTCCCACATAGGTAAAACCTATGTAATTATCTTATCTTATTATTTATTAATCTTTAATTTCAATTCCCATGTTCTTTGCAGTACCACGTATGCTTTCCATAGCTTCTTCTACAGTATAAGCATTTAAATCTGGTAATTTAGTTTCTGCAATTTCTTTAAGTTGTTCATTAGTAAGACTACCAACAATTTCCTTAGATCCTTTACTAGATCCCTTCTTAACCTTAGCATATTTCTTAATTAAAAATGCAGCAGGTGGAGTCTTAATCACAAAATCAAATGAACGATCATCATAAATTGAAATCTCAACAGGTAAAACATTACCCATTTGTTCTCTAGTTGCATCATTATATTTTGTACAAAATTCCCCTAAATTAATTCCTGCAGGACCAAGAACAGTACCAACTGGTGGTGCTGGTGTAGCTTTTCCTGCTTCAATTTGTAATTTAATTACTTTAACAACTTCTTTATTCACGAAAAACACTCTCCTTTTCTAGTTTTTTTAAGTTTTCGCGAGTGGTAATAATAGCTCCGCTTTGCCTCCCACTTAAATTTATATACATATATTTAAAACTAAATATACATAAACGTATTAAATAATAGCACTATTCCCAAAAAAATGCAAGTCTATGCCTTTTCAATTTGCGAAATAGAAGCCTCAACCTCAGTTTCTTGTCCAAACAAATCAACCAAAACAATAATTTGTTGATTCTCTAAATCCAAAGAAGAAACCTTTCCTTCCATACCAGAAAAAGGTCCAGAAGTAATCTTAACAACTTCTCCCTCTTTAAGATCAGAAGAAACCTCTAACCTACTCATACCCATATTATTAAGTATCTTATCAACTTCATAAGGTTGTAAAGGCGTAGGTTTAGCACCCTTACCACTTGATCCAATAAATCCAGTAACACCAGGGGTATTACGAACAACAAACCAAGCCTCATCAGTCATAACCATTTCAACAAGAACATAACCAGGAAATAACTTCTTAACCTTCTCCTTAGTTACACCATCTTTTACCTCAACCTCAGTTTGTTCAGGAACAATAACCCTAAAAATATAATCTTCCATATTCATAGAACTAGCACGCATCAAAAGCTTTTCTTGAACCTTTTTCTCATGCCCAGAATACGTATTTACAACATACCACTTCTTATCCATATTATCTAAGCTCCTTCAAAAGTGCAAACACTACTGTAATTAAATAAAAATATAAAGAACATATAATAATAGTAACAAAAGTAGCAACAGAATACTTAACCATATACTTCTTATCAGGCCACTTTACTTTCTTTAACTCAGAAATAACTTCCTTAAAAAAGCCATCCTTCTTAGCATTTGCTTTATTCTTAGGTTTAGTTTCTTTTTTAGAAACTTTTTTTACATCCTTTTTAACACTGCTTTTCTTAGCATTTTCAGATTTCATAACCCACCTCTAATTATATATTTTTTCAAAAGAAAAACACTTCCGTGTCTCACAACTAGAGAATAACACAAAAAGCGTTCCCCGTCAAGTGGTTTTTCATAAGTTATAAAACTAATACCACATAGCACTATAATTACCATCTTTCTTATAATAACTATCCATCAAATTAACAGTTTCAAAATGTTTATAAAGAGAACTTTTTCTATATGTATTAATATTTACACCAAGAGGAGAAATCCATAAAGACTCAGCAACATAATAATTATTCTTATCAACACCCACCACAATAGCAGAATGCCCTTCACTAACACTTACTTCTCCTAAAAGATCACCAGCTTTTATTTTATCAGAAACAGAAACATCATAAGTAAGCTTAACCTCGTCACCAAAACTATTAAGATCAAGCTCATCACGCTTACCATGAGCTCCAAAATCTCCTATATCAAAACCACCATTATACAAAACCCAAGTAGTAAAACCACTACAATCAAGACCATTAGCCCTCATACCCTTACTAGGTCTAGAATACATATAACATCCCCAAGGCTTAGGTCCCTTATCAATATAAGACAAAGATGAATACTTATCACTAGTTAAATAAAGTCCTTTATGATAAAATCTACCTTCCCCATCAACACTATTATAATCAGTAAGTCTTCCATTCTCAGAAAAATAACTAATCTTATAAGGAAATTCCAAAGTCAAAAACCTAGCAGCAGCAACAACACCAGCACGAGTACCAAAACCAGCATCACTTATACGAGAAGCAAGTATCTTATCCAAAAGTTTTTCCTCATCTTGAGAAAAAGCACCGCAAGAAAGATATCTCCTAGAATAATTATACTTATTAGGCATCTTATCAATTAAATCAGTAACAACCACTTTGATTTTTTTATCATAAATACCAATCTTAGTAGAACCCTTCTTCTTAGCATATATCTTATTCCCCTTAACAGAAATAACCCCAGAATCATAACCATCATAAGAAACATTATAATTTCCTATACCAAGAACCTTAACATTAAATGAAGCCCTATCAGAAACAGCTAAATAATACCTATCCTTAGAAGTCTCAACATCAAAAACCTTATTAATCTCATCATTTAAGAAAACATTATCATGATCTTTAATATATAACTTATAATTACCAAAAGCACTAACATCATAATCACAAACACCATTCTTTACCTTATTCCACTTCTTTTCATCATTTAAAGACAAAGAACAATAAACATCATCAGAAGTATTACTAAGTTTTATAACAAAATGTTTATCCTTATAACTAACATTAAGAACATTAATAGGTTCAGAATCAGAACTAAAGTTTATATAAAGAAAAATACAAAAACACCCAGAAATAATTAATAAAAAAGAAATAAAAAACCGAAAAACTTTCATATCACACCAACCACTATAAAATATTTAAAAAGAACTCTAAAAAACAAAGAGTTCTAAAATCCTACCACGACAAAGGTAAATCAACCAAGCTCATTGGATCAAGAGTAGTACCATATCCACTACCATACATCATTTGGAAATGTAAATGTGGTCCAGTTGACCAACCAGTAGACCCGACAGCTCCAATAACTTGTCCTCTTTGAACAACCTCTCCAATTGAAACACTAGCACTAGATAAATGTCCATATAAAGAAGTATATGTCTTTCCATTAACATTATGTGCAATCAAAACTGCTCTACCAAAACCACCATACTCTGAACCAGAAGAAGCATAAGAATATATAACCTTTCCAGAAGTAGTAGCATAAACATCAGTACCCGTATTAGCAGCTATATCAACTCCACTATGATAACTAGCAGTTCCAAAAATAGGATGAATCCTACCACCATAGTAAGATGTTATATATCCATATGGAGTCGGTCTTACAAAACCACTAGCACTAGGTGCATTAAGAGAACATGTAGTAACATCTTGATTTTCACTACAACCTTCCTTCTTAAAGAAAGCAATCTGTTCATTTAAAGCCTTTATCTCATCATCAGCATCCAAAGTTTCATCATCAAGACTTCTCTTCTTATCACCAAGCTTTTCAACCTCTTTAGTAACTTCAGCATTAAGATTATTAAGCTTCTTTTCTTGATTCTTAAGCTCCTCAACTTTTTTCTTATTCTCAGCAACTAAATCATTCATCTCACCAACTAACTTATCATTAGCCTCAGTAAGTTGTTCAGCAACAGAAAATCTATAAATAAAATCCTCAAAACTATCAGCACCAAAAATAAACTTTAAATAAAAATTATCATTATCAGAAATTTGATAAAAAGCAACTAAATCCTTTATCTCCTCTTCCTTATCAGAAATCTTATTATTAAGCTTTTTAATATCCTTTTGAGTACTTTCCTGATCCTTTCTAGCCTGAGCTATCTCACGAGTAATTTCATTAATCCTATTAGTAGCATCATCAATCCTCTTCTGTACATCCGCACTCTTACTTTGAGACTCAGCCTTCTCAGCCTCAATAGCCTTTATCTTAGCACGATAATCCGCAATAGTCTCAGCACTAACAAAACAAGGAAACATAAAAGAAAAAAGTAAAACAATTATAACAATCCTAAACTTTTTCATTATACCTTAATATACCTCCTTACAGCCCTTGCACTACCTATCATACCAACAACCATACCAATAACAAGAATCACTAAAGAAGTATCAATAACAAACGGTACAGGTTTAACAAGTTTTATAACCGGAGAAAATAACACTCCACCAAAATAATCATATAAAGTAGAATATCCAAACACCACAACCAGTATAGGAATTATAGAACCAATCATTCCAAGAATAATCCCCTCAATAACAAACGGAAGTTTAATCCTACTATTAGAAGCACCAACAAGCCTCATAATACCAATTTCCCTTTTCCTAGAAAAAATAGTAAGCTTTATGGTATTAATAATAAGGAAAATAGTTACAACAATAAGAGCAAAAGCAGCAATGTATGTAATCTTCTCAATAGCATCAAATACACCAACTAACTTTTCAACAAGACCCTCACCATACTGAACAGAACTAACACCATCAAGCTTTTCTATTTCCTTAGCAGTATCCCCAATACTCTTAACATCACGCACCTTTATAGTATAAGTATCCTTAAGAGGATTACTAGCATCATCCCACTCAGAAAGAACAGAACTAAAAGTCTTATTCTCCTTAGCCATTTCATCCTTAACATCAGACTTAGACTTATACGTAAAAGTCTCAATATTAAGATTCTTCTTTATAGAAGTTTCAAAATTTTCCCTAGTAGAATTCTTAACATCAGAATCAAGAAATGCAACAATAGTAACATCCTTTTCAATCTCATTAGTAAAATTCTTAACATTCTCTGATAAAAGAAGTGCCGAAGCAATTATAATCAGAGTTATAGTAATACAAGTAATAGAAGCAAGAGACAAACTAAAATTCCTAACAACACTCTTAAAGGCATCTCTTAAACTTCTAAAAAACGTTCTACAACCTTTCATCTACAAAACTTCCCTTCTTATAATCCTTTTCAAGTCTTCCCTCTTTAAGTACAATAACTCTCTTTTTCATTCTCTTAACAATATCAATATCATGTGTAACCATCAAAATAGTAGTTCCATATTCCTTATTAATCTTATCAAGTATCTCCATTATCTCCATACTAATCGTAGGATCCAAATTACCAGTAGGTTCATCACAAATAAGAATCTTAGGACGATTAACAACCGCACGCGCTATAGCAACCCTTTGCTGCTCACCACCAGATAACTTATCAGGATACTCCTTAGCCTTATGCTTAAGACCAACCTTTCCTAAAACATCAATAACCCTCTTTCTTATAAGCTTACTATCCGCACCAGTCACCTCTAAAGCAAAAGCAACATTCTCATAAACAGTAAGCTTAGGAAGCAATTTATAATCCTGAAACACAACCCCAATCAAACGACGAAGCCTATATACCCTAGAATTACGAAGCTTACCAACATTTACCCCTCCTAAAATAATCTCACCACGAGAAGGCTTCTCCTCACGATAAAGCATCTTAATAAGAGTACTCTTTCCACTACCAGATCCTCCAATTATAAAGACAAAATCTCCCTTCTCAATAGAAAGATTAAGATTAAATATAGCACCTACCCCATTAGGATAAGTCTTATATACATTCTTCATACTTATTATATCCAAGACAAACACCTCACTTATATTACATTATAACACAAAAATAAAATAAAAAAAGTGCCAAGTATAAAAACTTAAACACATTTTCCCGCAGCAATAGAAATATCCTGTCCACTAGCCTCATAAGTATCCGCAACAAATATAAAAGCAGCTCTATCTACACTCTTTACATATTCCTTCAAAATACCATATTCACTCGAAGGAATAACAACCATAAGAAGTTTTCTATCCCCCTTTGAATAAGCACCATAAGTATCATAAACAGTAACATCATGACCAAGCTCCTCATATATAAACTTTTCAATAAGCAAATACTCAGAACTAATAATCTTAAAAGTCTTATTAAAACTAATGCCAAGCATAATCTTTTCACTAACATACCTAGAAATAACAATAAACAAAATAGCATAAAACAACATACTAATTCCAAAATAATATGCCCCAAACATAACAATAACACCATTAATAATAGCATTAATCAAAGTAACAGAAATCTTAGTATATTTATTAATAATCTTCGCAAGAACAGAAAAACCCCCAAAATTAAGACCAAGTTTAAAAATATATCCCTGTCCTAAACCACTAAGAATAGCACCAAAAACAACAATAACAAGAACATGACTAGTATCAATACCAATAATACCAGATATACCACTAGTAGCCCTAACCATCAAAGGATAAACAATAGCAACAAAAAACGTCGAAACAACCTGCTCAGCATCCAAAAACAAAAAAGCCAAAACAAACATCAAAAAAGAAACAAAAAACACTACCAAAGAGGGCTGAATACCAAATAAATGCCTAAACAAAACACCAAGACCACCTGCACCACCAGATACCAAGTTAATTGGACAAATAAACAAATTATAACTAACAGCAAGAAGTAAAAGGCCAAGACTCATCTTACCATACTTCTTACCATAACTAGAATCATTAAAAATAAGTTTAATCTCATTATAAAAACTCATATCTACTCACCACCATATGCCTCATAAGCATCAAGAACAGTAAAAAACGCATCACTATCTATACACCTAATCCCCTCTTTAAGCTTATAATACTCCTTCGTAGGAATAACAGTAAACAAAACAGGATTCTTCTTCTTACTAAAACCACCAGTCGCAGAAAAAATAGTAATAGTATGACCAAGTTCATTTATAACATAATCACAAATCTCATCTTTTTTACTAGTAACAATATAAAAAGCCTTCTTATCAGAAATACCAATAACAACCTTATCAACCAAGAAAGTTATCAAATAAAGGATAATAATCGCATACATAAAACTAGTAAAACCAAAAACAAAAGCACCAATCACAACAATACTACCCTCTACCAAAAGCATAGAACTCCCTAAAGTAAGTTTAAAATACTTATTAACAATTTGTGTTAAAAAATCAGTGCCACCTAAAGTAAACCCAGATCTCATAATAAGACCAAGACCAATTCCATATAAAGTACCACCAAACAAAGCAATAAGAAGAGTATCAGCACCACTAACATCAACCAAAGAAGGTAAAAAAGAAGTAAACTCAGTAAATAAAGGAAACAAAAAAGCACCAAGTAAAGACTTAAAAACCCTTTCCTTGCTTAAAAACAAAAAACCAATAAGAGCAAATATAAAAGAACAAAAAAGCATAAATAAAGCAGGTTTAATATCAATAAAATAAGAAAAAATAATACTAATCCCACCAACTCCTCCAAATACTATATCATAAGGAAGAATAAACAAATTATAAGAACAAGCACATATAAATACACCAAATATCATCCATAAATACCTTTTAATTTTATACTTACTATATATCTTACTAATTACACTATTCAAAAAATCAACTCCTTAAATAAGCCTCAATAAACATATCAATATCTCCATCAAGAACAGAAGAAACATCACTAGTAGAAATACCAGTCCTATGATCCTTAACCATAGAATAAGGATGCATAACATAACTTCTAATCTGAGAACCAAAATCAATATTCATAGAATCACCACGAATACTAGCAAGTTCCTTTTCCTTAGCTTCTATCTCCATAAGTTTAAGCCTACCCTTCAAAATAGATAAAGCCTTTTCCTTATTCTTAATTTGACTCCTTTCATTTTGACAAGTAACAACAGTCTTAGTAGGCAAATGAGTAATCCTAACAGCACTATCCGTAGTATTAACACCTTGTCCCCCAGCACCACTAGAACGATAAACATCAATTTTCAAATCCTCATCACGAATCTCAATATCTATATCACTATCAAACTCAGGAATAACATCAACCGAAGCAAAAGAAGTATGTCTCTTATTATTAGAATCAAAAGGAGATAACCTTACCAAACGATGAATACCCTTTTCACACTTCAAATAACCATACGCATTATGACCAGAAACAACAAAACTAACCCTCTTAAGACCAGCCTCATCACCTTCAAGAATATCAAGAACCTCAAGCTTAAAACCTTTTCTCTCACACCAACGAGAATACATCCTGTAAAGCATCATAGCCCAATCACAAGCCTCAAGTCCTCCCGCCCCAGAATGAATCTCAACAATCGCATTATTAGCATCATAAGGCCCAGAAAGCAAAACTTGAGTCTCAAGACTACTAACACGCCTATTTAAATCAGAACAAACAGATAACACATAAGAATAAACCTCATCATCATACTCATCCAAAAGCAAAGAAATAAGATCCAAACAATCCCTAATATCATCCCTCAAAGAAACAACAAGAGAAACAGAACTTCTCAGAACATTAAGATTATTAAGTACAGACTGTGCCCTATCATTATTATTCCAAAAAGAAGGAGAATTAACCTCATCTTCTAACTTTTTAATCTCTAAAAGCT
>OIYG01002520.1_pt1 | contig 11545 bp, 10 predicted proteins | sample 1587861 | NCBI WGS metagenome assembly OIYG01 (sample SAMN03283272) | human gut metagenome | biome: human-associated habitat; material: feces | host: Homo sapiens | place: Peru | collected 2012 | reverse complement strand
GTTAGGCTGTACGGTGCAAATTGCCGATTCGGGCATTGAGCCGGGCGCCGGGGTTGGCAACGCACGCAACGAGCTTAGCCGCAAAACCCTGGGCGTACCTGTTATTGCGGTTGGGGTGCCAACGGTGGTAGACGCTTCGACCCTAATATACGACCTAATTGGTAAGGACGATGTAGCCGAGCCGGAGGGCAGAAAAATGATTGTTACACCAAGGGAGATTGATTTAATTATTGCCCGTGCCTCTAAATTCTTAGCTAATTGCCTTAATACCGCTCTGCAGCCGGATTTAGAGCCAGAGCTGCTTAGCCAAATGTTAGATTAAATGAAACAAAAAAATAAACACAACCGCCAAACAAAGCTTTACTGGTTTGGCAGGGCCTTTACTGTTACCGCCCTGCTGCTTAGCTGCACTTTGGCGGCTCTGTTTGGGTTTGGCTACTGCGAAAACAAAATTTTGCAAAATAAGGGGGCCCAAAGTAACGAACCCGTTAGTTTTGAGCAAGGCGGCCTTTATTTTTACGGGCACCGCATTTTTTAAAAGGCAAGGCTACTCGTATTAAGCCTGGTTCTATGCTGCGGCTGCCCTGCATTGAGTCGGCTACAGTCTAAAATTTTTAAGCCGCCGGGCTGCAGCAATGGCTGCAATCCGGCGGCTTAAAAATTTAAAAATATTCTGCGGTTAGTATGCTTTAACCGCATTGCGAAACGGCTTATTCGCCTTTTACAATTTCGGCCTCAATGCCTAAAATATCGGCAATTTTTTTCAGGGTTGCCGCGTGGTGGCCAATGCCCAACGCATAGTGGTGGGTGGGGCCCTCCATAACCCATTTTTTAATAAAGGCGCGGGTGTTCGGCTCAAAATAGCCGCGGGTGTTGGTGTTACCGGTAGGCGGAATGGGGCCTTTTTTAGATTCGCCCTCGCCAATAATAAACTTAAATTGCCCGTTTTTGCCCTGCGTAATGCCCAGCATGGTAATGGGTCCCTCTTTTAATTTAAATTCAACCGAGGCGCCGCAGCCGGGTTTTCCGTGGTACTTTAACAGGCTGCGAACTACCGGCTTGCCCTCGGCAATGCGCATATGGTGGGGGCCGTCGTGGCCTACAAAAATGTAGTCCTCCTTAAAACCAAACGGGTGGAATTCGGCAAAGCTGCCGCCAATGTCTAAGCGGTCCATAATTAACATGGCAATGCAGGTTTTAATGTCATACTCCCCACACATGGGAAAGCCCTGCGCGTTTAAAATAGAATTACCAACAATAAAGGAACTGGCAACATGGCGCTGAATACTGCCGGGCTGCCCCTCGTAATAATAAGCCAGGCCGGTTAGGTGAAATTTTTCAATTAAACGGTCTAACGCGGCGGCCGTTTTAGCAGCTTCGTGCAGGTCTTTTTCGGTTAGCTTAACGGTAACCGGGTCGCTCTTGGGCTCCGGCATATCAAATTCCCGCACAATAATCTCTTTCTTCGCTTCAATTTCGGCGTCGGTAACCTCGTTATACGCCTCAACAGCGTCCTCAATTTCAAGCAGCGGCACATGTACCCCAAAGGCGGCCGAAATGGCAGTGGGGTCGGCGTGCATATCGTACATCGCCTCCATAACATGGCCCATTAAGCCCATGCGGGCGCCCTTTAAATCGTGCAGCACCTTGGCAATATCGCACCACTCGGCAATTTCGGCCTGCACCTTTTCGTCGTCGTACAACACGCCAATAATAACATCTCGAATTTTGCGGTCTAACCGATTGGCCACGCAAACAAATTCCGGCACGGCGCAAATCGCGTCGTTTTCCAGTTGCATAAAAGTGTTAGCTTTTTCATAGTCCATAGCATCCAACGGCTGCAGTGCCAACAGCACCATTGGCACATTTAAATCCCGAATAATCGGCGCGTAAACCGAGGAGGTTGCGTAGGTAACCATGTTACAAAAAATAACATCTAACGCGTCGCCCTGCATTTTTTGCAAAACCTTGTAAGCTTTTTCGCTGCTGTCTACCATACCGTAGTCAATTAATTCAACATCGTTCGCAGCAATCAGCTTTTGGGCGTCGGCGTGAAAGCCTAAAATGCGTTCCTCCAAGCCGGGAAACTGCCCCCAGTAAACACCGTGTGCCACCGCAAAAACACCAATTCGTGCACTCCGTTTGTTTTTTCTTTCAACCATGTTAAAATCATACCTTTCCAAAAAATCACCAATAAAGTCATTGAGTTTGTTTAGGCTGCGCCAAATTTTTAAAAGCAACCTTAATGTACAACTAATTGTAACAAACTAATATGTGCTATTACAATATAAAATCCAACAAATGATTGCACTATTTGTCCAAATCGTTTGACTTTGGACAAAATTATGGTAAAATAACCTTGGGAGTGATTTTGATGGACAACCGCATTATTACGGCATTAGAAATTGTGAATCTTAACCATGCAAATTTGCCAAACAACATGACCTATACCCGCTATGCTAATGGGCGAAGCTACTGTGGCATTGTTTTTTGTGAAAAAGGCTCTGCGGAATATATTTTTAAAAACCATCAACACTACCGACACCAAAGCGGAACCGTTGCCCTATTCTCTGAAAAAGCGGCCTATACCGTTCGAGTTGGGCCAAATCAAGGATTTTTGCATCATACCGTTAATTTTAGTTTAAGCAAACCTATTTCCTTACCAAACGAAGTTTGTTTTGTACCTTTAAATGAAATTACTGTTTTAAAAAATTTGCTTTCGAGCTTGTTTTACTACTACAGCTTAACCACCTCCTCCGCACATTTAAGTTGTATGTCCCTTTTATATCGGCTACTTTCAATTGTGTACCCAAGCTGCATTGGTGAGCAACTGCACCCCACCGACCTTGCACGGGCAGTAAACTACATGGCTACACACTTAAACAAACAAATTTCAACCAAGCTGCTATCCGAGCTATGCATGATGAGCGAAACCAGCTTTCGCCGGAAGTTTAAAGAAACTTACGGTATTTCTCCTATAGATTATCTGTTACGAATTCGTACTGAACAAGCTGAAGATTTCCTTTTGCATTCACAGCTTTCAATTGCAGAAATTTCCCTAATATGCGGTTTCAATGATCCCGGATATTTTTGCAGAACCTTTAAAAAGCAGACCGGAGTTACCCCAACGAAATACAGAAACCAGTGAAGTTTTAAAAGACTTTTAATTATAACTCAAATTTATAAAGCAAAAACACAACCATTAGTTTGCGTCTATTGCGTGTTAACACAGCGTATATATACGGTGTTAAAAATCACATTGTAAATTTGCAAGTTCAATGATAAAAACGGCAGTCTTTCATTATGCATGAACGGTTCTCATTTAAGTTATTTATGCGACCACAATTTAACTGTCTACGTGTGGGTCGAGGTTTTGTTTGGTCTAAACTTAAAACAATACACATTTATTACAAAAGCTAAAATAAATTGAATAAAAACCGCCTACACAATGTAGATGGTTTTCAAACTCTGGTGTTTATCCTTTAATACGGAATTCTTTCCACATAGCAAAATTTCGGCGTTTAATCGCTTTTGTTTCAATACATTATTCCCTTTTAATGTGCAGACCGCCAAACGGCAGTCTGCTTTTTACATTTAAAGCGAATAAATTTGGTTGATTAAAACAGATAAACACTCCCTTATCGGCTTTTCTGGGTCGTCGGTTTTAGGATATTTTCCAACAACTTTACAGAACAAGTTCCCATTACTACCGGCGCCGGGTTCAAACTCCGCAGTAAGTTTCACCTCGGCCCCATCACAAGCAAAGGTTAGGATTATTCGCCGTTTGTCGCTCAGCGAAAATCCAAGCTGATATCCGCTACAATCCGCCAAGCTTTTTGGGAGTGGTGTAAGGGAGTGGATTACATATTCTGTATGATCACTCTTTGCCAGTTCAAGATTTTTTACTGCTTTGCATTTTAACATTTTAAAACCTCCAAAAAATAAATATTCCTTTTGACTTTATTAAAGCAAAAGGGTAAATAAAACATTTACATCAATATAATATTTACTTTTAAAAAGCTGTCAAGGTAAACGGAATTTGGCAAAATTCTTTTTAAGAATATAATTTTAGCAGTACAAGAGCGGTTGTTTTTAACAGCCGCTTTTTATTTTAACCGAAAGGGGGAACAGTTAATGTCAAACAAAGATTTTGCCTTTAAAGCACAAAAAAGGCTCCAAAAGCTCTGTGCTTTTGGAACCTCAAAATACCAAATAAAAAATAAGGCCAAGGCCTTAGCTAAAGAAGACGGCAGCAATAATTGGCTGCCGGTCTATAATAATCTGATACGGGGCAAGATTTTTTCGTACTCTACCTTTAAAACCTACACCAAAAATGCCACTCGATTTTTTAAGTGGGCTGCCCAAACTCACCCCGAAATTAAAAACATAAACGGTTGTAAACGCTGTATTCAGGAGTATTTAAACCGTAATTGCCCCTCGGCCTGGACGGCCGCTACCACCCTGGCGGCGCTTGGCAAGGTTTACGGGCAGCCCTCTACCGAATTAGCCAAAGTGCCAAAACGCAGGCGGGCCGACATTACCCGCTCCCGCACAGAACCAAAGAACCCTGCTTTTTCGGAAACTAAAAACAAAGAACTGGTGCATTTTTGCTTAAACACCGGGCTTAGACGCAGCGAATTGGAAAAACTATGCGGCCGAGATTTAGAATTTGATGGCACAGAGTACCATTTGCGCATTAAGGGCAAGGGCGGTAAGGTTCGCTTGGTTCCGGTTTGCGATAAAGCGGTAATAAACCGCATGAAAAACACCGAACCGGAGCAGCGGGTTTGGGGTAAAATTCCCTCTCATGCGCCGGTCCACCGTTACCGGGCACTGTATGCGGCCAACCTTTACCGTGAGTTAGCAAGGGAGGTTCAAAAAATTCCAAAAAAAGAGCGATACATTTGCCGGGGTGATTTAGCCGGCCGGGTATTTGACAAAAAAGCAATGGCAACCGTTTCTAAAAACTTAGGCCATACCCGCCTTTCGGTAATCAGCGGCCATTATTTATACGATTTTAATTGATTCATTTATACAATTTTAATTAATTCATAAAACTTCCCGCCCATTTTGGCGGGATTTTTTGTGTTGATATTTTTCCCTAAACTGTATTGTTTGTTCTGTTATTTTAAAGTGTTTTTGCAGGTTTCAAATGGAATTTTTGAAAAACTTGACACTTTTTTAAGAGTAAATATAACAATAGTGCTTTGCTGATTATAAACAAAACACGGTTTTTGGCATTAAAAATTGTGCCAAACAATTTTTGCGGCAGGCTGATTTGAAAGGCCTGTTAAACTGCTTGCGTTTTATAAATGAACCGGTTTGCAGCCCCAAACGAAAACCCACTTTTGGTAAGCACTCAGGGAAGTTAAAAGTCTGAGCGCTTTGGCCAGGTAATCCGTTTTGGCGGCAGTCACAAAAGCAACTTTTCTTTAGGCGCGGTCAAATTAATTTCAGACCTTTATTCATTTTAACGCGCGAAAAATGAGGAAAGGAGAGATTTTTGAAGAACAAGTGACAGATGAATAGAATGTTCCGCGCAAAAATTCCTGATTTATGCCTTAATACCGGCTTTTTTCAGCAAAAAAGGAACGAAAAGAATTTGGTACAAACAAATTTAAAATTGGTACTTAAAGTACCAAAAAATAAAACATTGGAGGTAAAATACCATGAACACAAACCAACCTAAAACAAGAAAAAAGAAAATGCAATTTAAAAAAATATTCGGCAGCGTGCCGGGCGAAAACGCCGGAAAGCAGTTATTTATTGCCGATACCACAAATTCTATTGATATTAATTTTGAAAAGCTTTGGCCAAAGGCTTTTGCGGAAATTCTGTTTAATTGCTCCGGTGTTGACGCAAAGGTTTTGGCATATTTGTTACTAATGAAAAATCACAGCAACCAAATTACCGAATCTCAACGCTCTATGGCCAACAGCTTACACATTTCCAAAACCTCTTTCAATAAAAGCCTGAAAAAATTTAAAGAGCTTAATTTTATTCGAACCGCACGCGGGGGCCTTATGGTAAATCCGGATATTATTTTTTACGGAAAGGTAGAGCGCAGGGGCAACGCCTGTGAGGAATACAAAAATTTTTTTGACGGGCCAAAAAATATTTGCAGCACTAAAGCTTAACAACAATAAATGCTGCGGTCGTAAAACAAGCCGCAGCAAAGCTTGGTAAGGGGCAAAAAACGCCGTAATTTTGCCCATAAAATTTTTTTTAATTTTTTTCAAAAACCCCCGTTTTTTGCTTGGCAAAATTTTTAAAGTAAATAAAATATTAGCGTAAAAGGTTTTTTACAAGTTATTTTTTAAAAAGTTATATGAAATGTATGGGGCAAGTGCTAAATTGGTTAGTTCCAAAGGCATTTTTCTACCCTGCAAAGCATAAAACTTGACAAATTTTTAAAGGGAAGTATAACTTAGGCAGTTGTACTTTTACCGGTGTTTTAACACCGAAAAATTATTTTTTTAAAGGAGGCCTTTTCATGCGAAAAGGAGAAATTTATTGGTTTCGGGTTGCAAATAATTACGACCCGGAAAATCATGTGCAAGCGGGGTCGCGTCCGTATATTGTTTTCGGCACTACCAAAGGGCCTGCCGTTCAGGCAATTCCCTTAACCACAAAGCTCAGCAAGCTGAGCAAGATCCCAACGCACGCGTTATTAACCCCACAAGATACAATGCTGCAAAAAATTAAGCCCAGCGTAGTGCTGTGCGAGCAAATTTCCACCCTGCCAAAAAGCCATATTACGGGGGAGGTGCTTGACATTGTAACGCCGGAAAAGCTAACGGAAATTGACCGTTTGCTGTTAAAACAGCTTTGTGTTGAGGGGACTGTTTAATGGTTTTAATCTGTCGGCGGGTTTACCGCCGACAGGATAAACAAAAATATTTGAAAGGGGTTTTTGAAATGAATATTTTAGAAAACTTAAACGAATCGGTAGCAAAAAAAGAAAATTGTAAGGAAAAATTTTTAGCCTTGCTGGCCCTGCGGGATGAACTGAACAAGTTTGGCAATGCAATACTGGAAAACCCGGAGAAAGACAGGAAGTTTTGTTTTAACAAAACCTTTTCCAGTTCGGATCCGGCCCACTGTGATTTCATGCGGGTATCCGGGAGGTATTCAAAAGAGAGCGATCCTAAAGTTTCTTTTGACTGGGAGCTTTTAGATTTTTATGGAAGACCCTGTGCCGGAATTTCATTAACCAATACGCTTGAACACACTTTGCGCCAAACGGTTGATGCGGATATTTTACACCTGTTCCTTCATGTATTGCCTGTGGAGGAAGAGTGGATCGGACTAATAAAATCTTAAAGCAAGAAGCAACCAAACGCAGCACCGGCAAATTTAAAAACCTTTTGTTGGTGCTGTATGCTCAATGGCTAATAATTTAATTTAAAAAAGGAGGTAGATTAACCTGTATTTTATTATTTGCGGAGTTTCCTGCCAACCTAAAGCATGCGTAAATAATTCTGTCATAACGGACAAGAGCTTCAGCATAAGGTTTTGGTAAAGGGGTGGTGCTGTTTATATGAAGACTTATGCCCCGTTTAACCTAATTGTACACTACCCAAAAACCAAAGAGGGGTGGCAAGAACTAAACAAACGCGTTGCCGCCGTTCATGCCGACGCCGTTATAAACAGTGTTATGAATTTAAAATGCCCGAAAGAGCAAAAGGAACAGCTGTTAAAAGCTATTCTTAAAGACGCCAAGGAAAAGCTGAAAGCCCCCTCTTAAATCCGCCCTGTTTTGTTAGGGCGATTTTTTTATGCAATTTTTAAAATACCGGTTAAACGATTTTAAGCTGACTTGATTTTGCTCTGTTTCCCACTGCTGCAGCTTTCTGCAATCAATTTTTAAAAAGGCTGCAAATTCCTTAGCGCTAAGGTTTAAGCTCTTACGGATTTTTTTAATAGCATTCCCCTGCCCTTGCGCTAAAAACCAATTATAGTCATCCAACAAATCGTACACCGAAACGCCGAACAGCTTTGCCAGCTTGTCCATTGTTTTAATATCATAACAATTGCATTGCCCGTTTTCAAGGTTAAAGTATTTGTTTTTAGAAATACCAACCCTTTCGGCAACCTGCTTTTGGGTTAGCATGAGCCGGTAGCGGCAATAACGCAACCGGTTTGGGGCGGTTGAAATTTGTTGAAAGGGGCTACTGCCTTTATAAAATCTTTGCGCCTTTAAAGCCAAGCCCTGCGGCATAATTTTTAAAGTAAGAGTTACGAGTGGCACATAGCAAAGGGCGCCGTTTTTAAAGCAGAACATGAAAAACAAATTTTCAGAAAGCCGGCAGGCAACCTGCCAGCGAGCTGTACCGTCTTGGGTTAAAAAAGCGTTTGTGTGAGAATAGCATTTTCTACACAGCGGGCCGCATAGGTGGCCAGCTTAATGTTTTTTTCGGAATTAAAAGTAGAAACGCCCTTGATCAGCCCAATGGTACCAATAGAAATTAAATCATCCTGCTCTACGCGGTCGCTGCTGTACTTTTTAGCCACATGCGCTACCAACCGCAGGTTGTGCTCAATCAGCTTTTGCCGCGCTTCTACGCTGCCCTGCTCCATTTTTGCAATTAGCTCCGCCTCCTCCTGCCGGGTAAGCGCCGGGGGAAACGAACCAGTGTTGGTGGGGTGCAGCACCAGGTAAAAAATGCCCGAGAGCAGCCCAATAAACCAAGAAAACATTTTTATCACCGCCTTTACACAAATTTATGTAAAAACGGGCGATATTTTGCCTGTCCTTAGCCAAAAAGTAAAACGGCCTGCAAAATTGGTAAAGCAAGCCGTTTTTAATTAAAGTTTATTTAATTAGTTCTAATCCGTTTTATTGCTGTATATCATTCTAAAACATTCTTTGTTCTTGGCTTTATTTAGAACCTTTGCCCTGCGAAAGCGGCGGCCGGTATGGCACCCCGGCATTAACCTGCAGCTTAAAATTGCAGCAGCCGCCGGCCCCTTTGCAGGCGAGCTCACCAAAGAGTAATGCCAGACAATTCCGAACATTACACCGTTAAGACTATTTGGCAAAGCGCCTTTTCTTTTTACCCATTACCGTTGTACCGGCAGTAATTCCGCCGCCAATAAACAGCAATGCGATCCACAGCAAAGGATTGCTGCTGTCGCCGGTTTTTGGAGATTTATTACCTGGTTCCGGTTTGGGTTCTGCAGGCTTTATCTCAAGAGCGTTGATGGCGTTCTCAATTGCCTTGGCCATGTCGTCCACCGCCGATTGTTCGGTAATATTTTTGCCGCGAACAACGGCGTTCACCGCTGCCTCAACCGCCGTAAAGTCCTTGTATTCATCCTTGTTCAGCGCGTTCGCTTTTTCAATGGCGGCGTTTACCTTACTGTAATCAGCGTCCTTGTATTCCAGGGCGGCAAGGGCGGCCTCAATCGCCTGTGCCATAGCGTCCACCACTGCCTGCTCGTCAATGTTTTTGCCGCGAACAACGGCGTTTACGGCCGCCTCCACTGCGGAAAAATCTTTGTACAAGCTTTTATCCAGCGTTTTTGCTTTATTAAGCGCTGCGTTAACCTTGGTGTAATTGGCCGGATACACAACAAATTTTAAAGGCGTGCCGCCGTCTTTTTGAATATAGAGGTCGCTGCCGCTCTCATTGGTGTAGCCGCTCCCTCTGACACCGCCCGAAAGGTTCAGCTTTTCTGTTTTAATCGCCGTATTTCCGGAGCAGCCGGCGTCAAGTTTCACGGTGCCACCGCTGAACGAGGCAGTACCGCCGGGTATTCTTATCAAAGGCTGAACATAATCGTCGCTATACCAGCTCGCCGGAAACGCGATGGGCGTATATTCGCCCCAATCCCATGCCGCATCAAGCACTCCGCCGCTTACTGTAAGGTTTTCGCAGTATATGGCATGAGATGCGTACATTACATCACTTCTGTTTGGATACTTACGCACCGGTTCGCGCACCGTAAGACTGCCGCTTTGCAGTTCGACGGTATCTGCATTGATTTTGCCGCTTTTTACCGTGCCGCCCGCTATTTTCAGCTTATCAGGGCCGTAAATTTTATCGATCGTTACCTTGCCGTTTGTCACCGAAAAAATACACTTTCCCTCAGCTTTCGGATACACGGACATATAAATTCCGCCAACGCATTCGAGTTCGCCGCCTGTTATTTCGATGTTTCCGTTACCGAAATTAATCATGGGGTGGTCGCTTGAGATAGTTATGGCTGAGATATGATCACTTGAATTAAAAGCGCTGAGCTTTCCGCCTGAAAGCTTTATATCGCCGTAGGAAATACAGATTGCCTGGGTTGAAGTTGCCGTAAGGGCTGCGCTGTCGGATACATTGATATTTCCATACACGATGCGAAAGCCATAGGACAAATCTTTATTGATCATTTCCGGGATAGTTTTGCCTATGATCTTGCCGCTGCCTGAAGCAGTGACATTTCCGCGGTAAATATCAAAGCCTTCCGAGAAAGATTCTCTTACCTTGCTCGGATCCTCAGCATCAAACGATTCGCCCCCGACAGCGGTGAGCGTACCGCCCGAAACCGACAGGCTGTGCCCTTCCGAAAGCTGAACGCCGAAAGAAAACGCGCAGTCGCCATTTACAGCCTTTCCGCCCTGCGCCGTTACAGAGCCGCTCTTTACCTCGAAGTCGCCGTCTACATAAAGGGCAGCCGAATATGTCCATGCATCGCCGCTGTTGATATGCTCACCGGATTTTACATAAAGCGCACCGGTGCCGCTTGTTTCGCCCTGTATTGTCAGCGCACCCGCGGCATAAATGCCGTAAATATAGATTGGGGTTTTGTAATCGCCTTCCTGCGTTACCGCCGTATCGCCGCCGATGATGTGGTTTTCCGTGCCGTCCGACAAAATAACGGTGGCGCCGTCGGGCAGCTTGACCGCGGTGGTTGCTGTGGTAGCCATAGAAACGCCTTTTAGCGTAAGAGTTTTGGTGCCGTTATCCCACGCGGAGTCTTCCGCTCCGTTCTTTGTGCTGTTCAGCAGGGCTATTGCCGCTGCGCCGCCGTCCGGGGCGGTGAAGTCCGCCGTTTTGTCCACAAGCTTTGCCCACTTGGCTGTCAGCGTAATATCCTCTGTTACGGGGTTGGTAAAGTCATACGGCGTATTGCCGCCAAACCAACCGGCAAAAACATAGCCGTCCTCAGCAGCGGGTTCGTCAGGCTTCAGCGCCTTCGTGCCGCTCCGCAGAATCTGCGTGGCGTAGTCCGCGCCGTCGACCTGATAGGTCACGACAGCAAGGCCGTTGGCATAGCAGCTGGCGCCGCCGTAGCTATCGTTGGTGATCTTGCCGTAAATGGTCGCGCTGATCACGCCGTCGGCAAGCGCAATCGTGTGGCCGTATGAGAACATATTCGCCCGAATATCAGCGTCTGCACCGATGGTAACCGGTCCATTCACAAATATATGCTGCGTATCAACGACATCCCCCGAAATAATCGTGCCGTTGATGATATTCCGGCCACGACCGCTAAGAAATATGCCACCCTTTTGTTTCGCAGGGTCAGTCTCCTCCGTTGCCCTGCAGTATTG
>OIYG01002518.1_pt1 | contig 11549 bp, 15 predicted proteins | sample 1587861 | NCBI WGS metagenome assembly OIYG01 (sample SAMN03283272) | human gut metagenome | biome: human-associated habitat; material: feces | host: Homo sapiens | place: Peru | collected 2012 | reverse complement strand
GAATTCATAATCATTTCAGGGTTAATTGTAATGATATGAAAATTCCTGTTTTCCATAAGCGCTTTCTTAGCTTCATTAAGCGCATTTTGCTCATCAATTAAATCAATTCTGCAATTTAAAATTTTCGCTTTATTGTTCATAATATAATAATACTATCATGAATTTTTTGAATTTAAAAATTTGAAACAAAAACACATTTAAGTTTGACTATATGTTTTGTGTTTATTAAAATTTAATTATAGGATACGAAGGAAAGTATAAATGAAAAAGTGTGTGGCAGTCATTGGCTGCGGTCTTTGGGGCAGAAATATAGTTAGAAATTTTTATAATTTGAATGCGCTTCATAGTGTTTGCGATTTAGATAAAGAAAATCTTAAAATGATTAATGAACTTTATCCTGATGTTAATACGACAAGCAGCTTTGATGAAGTCATTTCTAACCCTGAAATCAAGGCACTTTGCGTAGTTACCCCAAGCCATACCCATTTTAAACTTGTTAAACAAGCAATTTTAAAGGGCAAGCATGTTTATGTTGAAAAACCAATTTCAACTTCAAGTAAAGAAGCACTTGAATTAAAAGAATTGGCGCAAAAAATGGATGTTAAACTTTTAGTTGGACATTTATTATTATATCATCCTGCCGTAAATAGACTTAAAATGCTTATTTCAGAGGGTGCTTTGGGTGAAATTAAATATGCTCAATCTGATAGATTAAATATTAATTACTTTAAAAATGATAGAAGTGTAATGTGGGATTTGGCGCCGCATGATGTTTCTATGATAGCTCATGTTACAGGTAAAGCGCCTTTGAAGGTTTTAAACGCTGTTGGAACATGTTGCGAATTTGATGATATCTGCGATATTACACATTTAACGATTGAATTTGAAGATGGAATGATTGGTCAAGTTTCAGATAGCTGGATTCATCCTCAAAAAAGAGTTTGTTTATTAGTAAGAGGTACTGAAGCAACTGCAATTTTAGATGATACAATTCAAGATGGAAAATTAAAAATTTACGATAATAAAAAGAATACTCAAAAAGATATTGAGGTTCCTGATTATCTTGAAATTGAGCCATTAAAACTTGAATGTCAACATTTTTTAAATTGCATTGAAAACAATAAAACACCTCGTTCAGATGGTGAAAATGGCTATATGATTGTTAAAATTCTTGAAAGTGCTGAAAATATGATGTTAGGCGCTAAAAAAGAAGCTCTTAATTCTCATGAATTTAAACTTTCTCGCTCAAAATAAAATTAAAGTTTTAAACAAAAATAGACCCTTTTAAAGGGTCTATTTTTTATATTAATTTAAGAAACTATTTTGCTTGTGGCGCTAAAACCATAACAACGTTTCTTCCTTCAATTTGAGGTTTCTTTTCAATTACATAAGGGGTATCTTCAAGGTTTGATTGGAATTTATTAATTAAATCCATTGCTAGTTGGCTGTGTTGCATTTCACGACCTCTTAACATAACAACAACTTTAACCTTGTTCCCTGCGTTAAGAAATTTCTTTGCTGATTTTAATCTAACTTCATAATCATGAACGTCGATTTTATATCTCATTTTAACTTCTTTGATATCGACAGTGTGTTGTTTTTTCTTAGCTTCTTTGGCTTTCTTTTCGGTTTCGTATTTGTATTTACCCCAATCTAAAATTTTAGCTACAGGTGGCGCTTGGTTGGCAGATACTACAACTAAATCTAAATCTCTTTCTCGAGCCATTTGTAGGGCTTTAACCGTTGGAATTGTGCCGTGGTTAACACCTTCATTATCAATTAATCTAACTTCTCTGGCTCTGATTTTTTCATTTAAAAGCTCGTTTTGTGCTTTATAATCACCTTTACTAATTGTTTGTTTCTCCTTTTTTTCTACATTTCTATTTATACCACAGTATTTTATTTTTGTAAAAGTTATTTTGTTTTTAAAGACGTATTCTTGAAAAAGTTATCTAGTTGTGATAACATGATAATATGATAAGAACTTTTAAAGATAAAGAAGCTCAAAACATTTTTGATGGCTTAAGTTCTAAAAAATATAGTGCATTACAAAAAATTATAAAAAGAAAATTAGATATGTTGCATTATGCTTTTAAAGAGCAAGATTTAATTTCTCCGCCCGCAAATAGATTTGAACATTTAAAAGGCAATTTAAACGATTTTTGTTCAATTAGAATTAATGCACAATTTAGAATTGTTTTTCGTTTTGAAAATGGAAATGTTTTTGATGTTTCAATTATGGACTATCACTAATAGAAAGGTTTAATGATGAAAATACGACCATATACACACCCTGGGGAAATTTTAGTTGAAGAATTTGTTAAGCCTTATGGCTTAACTCAAAAACAACTGTGTGAAAAATTAAATGTTGGAATTAAAACAATAAGTGAAATATATAATAAAAAAAGAGCAATAAGCCCTGTTATGGCGCTTAAACTTGCTAATTTGTTTGGTACAACTCCTGAGTTTTGGGCTAATGCACAATGTTATTATGATTTATATCAAGCTTATGAAAAAGAAAAAGATAATATCGATTCTATTGAACAAATTGCATAAGATTTTATTTTAAAAAACTTGAGCCTAAGCTCAAGTTTTAATTTATCTATTCAAATAATTTATGAATTTCATTAGGTTTAAAAATACCATATTCTGTTATAATTCCTGTGATTAATTCATTTGGAGTGACGTCAAAACTTGGATTTATAACATTTACTTTATCGGTACAAATAGGTTTATCATTTACAATTGTTACTTCTTCTTTGTTTCTTAATTCGATAACAATTTCATCCCCTGTTTTAATTTTAGGGTCAACAGTTGATTTTGGTGCGGCAATATAAAATGGAATATTGTGATATTTTGCTGCAATTGCGACCATATAAGTTCCGATTTTATTAGCTGTATCGCCATTTAGAGCAATTCTATCTGCCCCAACTACAACAACATCAATCATTCCTTTTTTCATAAAATAAGCGCCCATGCCATCTGTTAAAAGGGTTGTATCAATGCCATCTTTTGTTAATTCATAAGTTGTTAATCTTGCGCCTTGACCTCGTGGACGAGTTTCATCAGCAAAAACTTTAATTGTTTTATCTTTTTCATAAGCACTTCTAACTACCCCAAGAGCTGTTCCCCAGCCAACTGTAGCTAAAGCGCCTGCGTTACAATGTGTCATAATTGTAGCGCCTTTTGGGATAATTTCAGCGCCAAAAGAACCTATTTTTTTGTTGATTTCAATATCTTCATCTTCTAACCTAATTGAATTTTCAATTAAAAGATTAATTATTTCTTCATTTGATTTTTCTTTATTTTCTTCTAAAACCTTAAGTTGTTCTTGAATTGCCCAATGAAGATTAACCGCTGTCGGGCGAGAAGAATTAATAAAATCTGCCACTTTTTTAACTTCTTTAATAAAATCAGAGCTGTTTTTATTTTCAATAGCACCTAATGTAACCCCATGAGCACCTGCTATACCAATAGCTGGCGCACCTCTTACAATCATGGTTTTAATAGCTTCATACATATCTTTTGAGGTTTTAATATCAACTTTTTTAAATTCATAAGGGATTATTGTTTGGTCAATCATTCTTGAAAAGCCAAAATCTTCACCTTTAATCCATTCAATTGTTTTATCCATTTTTTCTTCCTAGTCTTCTATTTTAATATCCAAAGGGGCGTCATATTCTTGTGGTTTTTTAGAAAATCTATTAATCAAGAAAATTATCCCCATTCCGCTTGCTGCGTTAATCATAGCAAAAATGGCACTAACCATAATTATAATTATTAAATAAAGCCAAAAGGCATTTGAAATTATATAAGGAATGCCATAAGAATATATTTTCATATCAAACTTAAAATGCAAACCATTAATGTAAAAGTTATAAAAAAGCCAAGCCCTGTTGAAAAACCGATAATAGAGCCAAGTATTGCACCTTTTTCATTATCTAAATAATTCAAATATTTTTCATTTTTCTTCATATATAAAATTACAATCGGGCTTGCAAAAAAAGTTACTATTGCAACGCAAATACCGATTATACTTGGGATGGAAGCAAGAAGCCCCAAAGCTGCCCCAAAAATTAAAGAAAAAATTATTGCTCTTTTTATAACTAGTTCATTCATTTTATTCTCTCCTTAAAATTATAATTTCTTGCATGACAAACTGCAAGAGCAATTGAGTCTATTGTATCATCTAATTTAACATTTTCATCAATTTCTATATAATTTTTTACCATTAATTTAACTTCAGATTTATCGGCTCTACCGTGCCCTGTTATTGTTTGTTTTACAACAAGAGGGGTATATTCAAAAGAAGGAATTGAGTTTTCTTCTAGGGTACATAAAATAACGCCTCTTGCTTGCGCTACCGGTATTATTGTTTTTTGATTTTTAAAGAAAAAAAGTTGTTCAATTGAAGCGCAATCGGGGTTATATTTTTTAATTAAAAAATCAATATCTGTTTTTAACTCTAAAAGTCTTTTTGGGTGGGGCGCTTTTTTATCAGTTTGAATTGAGCCGCTTGAAAGAAGTTTAAGTTCTTCATTTTGCGGATTAAATTCAACAAAACTATAGCCTGTAATACCAATCCCAGGGTCAATTCCTAAAATTAACATATTTTTAGAATATTAAATTTTATTTTTAATGTCAAAACTTTAACTTTTTTTAACTTTAATCAAGCCCTAGTTTCTTTTGTAATTCTTCTAAAGATACCCCTTTAGTTTCAGGTACAACAAAGTGTATAAAGAAAAATGAAACAATACAAATACTTGCTAAAATTAAAAATGTTACACTTCCGCCTAAATTTTCTAAAGATACTGGGAACAGCGCACTTATTAAAAAGTTAAACAAAAAGTTTGAAATAATAGATATGCTCATTCCAAAACCTCTTATGTTTAAAGGAAAAACTTCTGAGGCGATTAATAAGCCAACAGGACCTAAAGACATTGAAAAAGAAACAATGAATGTGCAGCATGCTAAAATTGCAAAATATTTTAAGAAACCATAATCAAAATGAAAAACAATTGATAAAACAATTAAACTTAAAAACATGCCGGATAAACCAAAATATAATAATGGTTTTCTTCCAACTTTATCACTCAATGCTATTGCAACAAATGTCATTAAAAAGTTGATTAAACCAATAAAAATTGTTATAAATAATACATCTTTGTTAGAATTAAAACCTGCTATTTTAAAAATTGTCGGTGAATAATAAATAATTGCATTAATACCTGTTGCAATTTGAACAAACATAATCCCAATACCGATTACAAAAGATTTAATATATTTTCTTTTCTTATATTTTTTCTTTTCGCCGTCTTTTGAAAAACTTTCTTGAATTTCTTTTATTTCAAGCTCGATATCGTTTTCTTTATCAATTTTTGTTAAAATTTTTCTCGCTTTTTCAATTTTTCCCTTTAAAATAAGCCATCTTGGGGTGTCACTTAAAATAATCATCCCAATTAAAAGAATAATCCCTGGGATACCGCCTAATAAAAGCATTATGCGCCAATTATTTTCTAAAGAAGCGCAAAGATAGTTTGTTGAATAGGAAAATAAAATCCCTAAAGTTATTGCTAATTGATGAAAAGAAACAATTTGACCTCTTATGTTTTTAGGTGAAATTTCACTTAAATATAATGGACCTACAAAACTTACTACCCCAACAGCAAAGCCTGTAAAAAATCTTGAAAGAATTAATTGAGTTATATCTTTTGAATAATAACAAAAAATTGAACCCAAAATAAAAATAAAGGCTGTTAAAATCATGACTTTTTTTCTGCCAAATTTATCAACAATTAAGCCATTAATTAATGCGCCAAAAATTGCACCAATTGAAACAGAACTAACTAATAAGCCAAGCATGTATGAATTTATGTTAAAACTTTTTTGAACATAAATCATAGCTCCTGAAATTACACCTGTATCATAACCAGATAAAAGACCACCCAGCGCTGCAATAAGAGCGCAAATATATAAGTAAAAATATTTCTTCATGTTCTTATTATAAAACATTTTATTTAAAAATTCACTTTTTTTAATTTTGTGAGAGAATATATTTAAAAGTACAATTTTTTTCAGGGGAGTTTTATGTCTTATATAAAAATTGATGATAGTAAATGTAAGTCATGTTACCTTTGCGTTGATGTTTGTCCTAAAAAACTTATCAAGGTCGGGGAAAAAACAGGCTCTCTTGGAGAAAACATTGTTGAATTTAAAGATGATAAAAAAGAATGTTTGGGTTGTGCTATGTGTGCTATGGTGTGCCCCGATATTGCAATAGTAGGTGTATATAAAGAATGAACAAAGACTTATTAAAAGGTAATATTGCAATAGCAAAAGCAGCGCTTAAATGCGGCTGTAAGTGTTATTTTGGCTATCCGATTACTCCGCAAACTGAAATCGGCGAATATTTAAGCTATGAAATGCAAAAAAATTCCTTAGCTTATGTTTGTGCTGAATCTGAAATAGGTGCAATTAATATGGCTCTTGGGGCTGCTTCAACAGGTGCTAAGGTCATGATTTCAAGTTCATCTTGCGCTGTTGCTCTTATGCAAGAAACAATTTCTTACGCATGCTCTGATGAACTTCCTATTGTTTTAGTTAATGTTATGAGAGCTGGCCCTGGGCAAGGTTATATTTTCCCATCTCAAGGAGATTACAACCAAGCAACAATTGGGGGCGGTAATGGCGATTATAGATGTCTTGTTTTATCTCCATCAAGTGTTCAAGAATGTGTTGAATTTACATATAAAGCATTTTATTTAGCTCAAAAATATAAAAATCCAACAATTCTTTTGGTTGACGGTTTATTGGGGCAAATGGCAGAACCTGTTGAATTTATTGAAAATAATTACCCTGAAATAGATAATTCTTCTTGGTGCCTTGATGGGGCTTGTGCTCGAGCTTCACGTGAAATTCATTCACTTGAACCGTCTCAAGATAAATTAAATCTTCACATTATAGATTTATTTAGAAAATATGCTCAAATAGAACAAAATGAACAAGATTGGGAAGAATATAACTGTGAAAATGCCGATTTTATTATAACCGCTTTTGGTTCTATGGCAAGAACAGCTAAGGCAGTTTGCAATCATTACCTTGAAAAAGGTATTAAAATCGGACTATTTCGCCCTAAAATGCTTTATCCATTCCCATATAAAAGGCTTAGAGAGCTTTCTTTTAAAACTAAAAACTTTATAGATATAGAAATGAACATGGGTCAAATGCTTAAAGATGTTAGACTTTCAATTTTATCTAATGCAAAGGTTTCATTCATTGGAAAACCTGTTGGCGATTGGCTTAAAAAAGAAGAAATCATTAATGCGGTTGATAACATTATAAAGGAACAAAATGCTAGTTTACCAAACGCCTAAGGCGATAAAACAAAATTCAAAATTTACTTTTTGCAAAGGGTGTGACCATGGGGTTGCAATTAAACTTGTGGCTGAAATTTTAGATGAATTAAATCTTCAAGAAAAAACAATTGCAATTGCTTCATCTGGTTGCTCTGTATTATTATACGATTTTTTAGATGTAGATTGTATTGAAGCACCCCACGGCAGAGCATGTGCCGTTGGAACAGGTGTTAAAAGAGCGCATGCTGCTTTAAAAAATGATAGATTTGTTTTTACTTATCAAGGTGATGGCGATTTTGCTTCTATTGGGCTTGGTGAATCAATGCACAGTGCCCTAAGAGGTGAAAACATTACTGCAATTTGTATTAATAATACAAATTATGGCATGACAGGTGGACAGATGGGTCCAACGAGCACTCTAGGACAAGTTACAACAACAAGCCCTCTAGGAAGAAATGAACAATATCACGGTTTTCCTATTAAAACCGCAGAGCAAATTGCACTTTGTGATGGAACAGCATTTAGCGCAAGGGTTGCACTTTATGATGTTAAAAATATAATTAATGCCAAAAAGGCAATCAAAAAGGCTTTTGAATGCCAAATTAATAAAAAAGGTTTTAGCTTTGTTGAAATTTTATCTTCTTGTCCGACAAATTGGAAACTATCTCCACAAGACTCGCACAAAAAAATAGAACAAGAGCTTGTTAAAATCTATCCACTTAAAATATTTAAGGACAAAACAAATGACTAAAAATTTTATTATTTCAGGTTCAGGCGGACAAGGGATTATTTCTTTAGGAACGATATTAGCTAATATTTTTATGTTAGGTAATAAATTCGTTACTTTTTGTCCTTGTTATGGCGCTGAAATGAGAGGTGGCGCAGTTAATTGCGAAGTTAACATGTCAGATTCTGAACTTCTTTGTATGCAAAACGACAAAGCAGATTTTGTTGTTGCGCTTAATCAAATCTCTTTTGATAAATTTATTTCAAAAGTAAAAGAAGGCGGAACAATAATTGTTAATTCTTCAATGGCTAAAATTGAAAAAACAAGAAAAGATATTAAATATATCTTTGCACCATTAACCCAAGAAGCGGTTAAATTAGGAAATATTAAAGTTGCTAATTCAATTGCCCTTGGAATTTTAGCTAAAATCACAGGTGGTTTTCAACAAGATATCGTAAAATCTGCCTATGAAAAAATATTAAAAAATAAAACTCAAATAATTCAAAAAAACCTTGAAGCCTATCTTTTTGGGCTGAATTATGTTTAAGAAAGGAAAGAAATGTCTTTAGGAATAAAAATTAAGGCTTTAGATGTTGAAGTCGCAAAAAATATAATAACAAATGATGACCTAGAAAAAATTTTAGATACATCTGATGAATGGATTAGCACAAGAACAGGGATTAAACAAAGAAGGGTTTGTTCTAAGGGTGAAAATTCTACAACATTAGGTATTGAAGCAGCTAAAAAGGCAATTAAAAGAAGTTCTTTTGACGTTGAAAAAATAGATATGATTTTAGCAGCAGCTTCAGCACCAGAAGATGTATATCCATCTGTATCTTGTTTAATTCAAGCGGGAATTGGGGCAAAAAACGCTGTTTGTTTTGATGTAAAGGCAGCATGCTCGGGTTTTTTATATGCTCTACAAACTGCAAGGGCATTTATTCAAGCAGGGCTTTATGAAAATATTTTAATTGTTGCAACAGACGCCACAACAAAATTTACCGATTGGACAGATAGATCTGTTTGCGTTTTATTTGGTGATGGCGCAGGGGCGATGATTGTTTCAAAAGATGAAAAAGATAACGATATAATTGGAATTAATATGCTTTCTGATGGTACTTGCGGAGATTATATCACCCTTAAAACCCAAGGAACTAATTGTAAGTTAGTCGAAGATGAAGAAGAAAAAGCGAAACCTTTTATTCAAATGAAAGGAAAAGATGTTTATAAATATGTTATGACTGAAATTCCTCCAAAAATAGAAGAACTTTTAGAAGAAACGAATACAAAAATTGAAGATATTGATTATTTTGTTCCTCATCAATCTAATCAAAGAATGATTGACGCTTTATCTCATAGACTTGAAATAGATAATTCTAAAGTTGTTTCAAATATTGAACAATATGGTAATATGTCTGCTGCATCTATTTTAGTTGCACTTAGAGAAGAAATTGACGCAGGCAAAATTAAATTACCATCAAAATTTTTATTAAGTGCGTTTGGCGCAGGTATGACAGGCGCTAACGCTGTTATTAAGCTGGATGAAAATATATAATAATATAGGAGAATAGTAATAAGTATGAAAAGACGAGTAGTAGTTACCGGCATGGGGTGCGTATCGCCTTTTGGTTTAGGTGTTGACACTCTTTGGGAAAATTTAAAAAAAGGTGAAAGTGGAATCAGATACCTAACACTTGATAAAGAAAAACATTTAGTTCATATAGGTGGACAAGTTCCGGATTTTGACGCTTCAAAATATGTTGATCCAAAAGACGCTAGAAGAATGGATAAATTTATTTTATGTTCAGTTGTTGCTGCAACATTAGCTATGGAAGACTCCGGACTTGATTTAGAAAAAGAAGATTTAACAAGATTTGGCGTAATTGCAGGTTCTGCTGCAGGTGGTCTTGAAACAATCCAAAAAAACCATGAAGTTATGCAAACAAGAGGCTATCATAAATGCTCTCCATTTATGGTTCCAATGATGATTACTAATATGGCAGCCGGCAAAATTTCTATTAAATATGGCTTAAAAGGCATGTCTAAATCTGTTGTAACAGCTTGTGCTACAGGTGCTCATTCAGTTGGCGACGCTGCTCGTGCTATTCAATGTAATGACGCAGATATTATGATAGCAGGTGGTGCTGAAGCTGGTATTTGTGACCTTGGAATTGGCGCATTTACTTCTGCTAAAACTCTATCAAGAAATAACGAAGAACCTAAAAAGGCTTCAAGACCTTATGACACAAAAAGAGATGGCTTTATTATGTCTGAAGGTGCCGGCATGCTTGTTTTAGAAGAAAGAGAACATGCTCTTAAACGTGGTGCAAAAATTTATGCTGAATTAGTTGGCTATGGTCAATCTTCTGACGCTTATGATATGGTTGCGCCTGACCCAACTGGTTCTGGGGCTGCTTTAGCTATGGAATTAGCTCTAAAAGACGCTAATTTAAAACCTGAAGATATAGGTTACATTAACGCTCATGGTACTTCAACTCATGTTGGTGATATTGCTGAATCAAAAGCTATTGAAAAGATTTTTGGAGATAAAGAGCACAATAAAAATTTAAGTGTTTCTTCAACAAAATCAATGACAGGTCACATGTTAGGTGGCGCAGGTTCAATTGAAGCAATTATTGCAATTAAAGCTATGAATGATGGCGTTGTTCCTCCAACAATTAATCTTGAAAATCAAGATGAAGAAGTTGCAAATCTTGATTACACTCCAAATGTTGCTAAGAAAAAAGAATTAAACGCTGTTTTATCTAATTCTTTTGGTTTTGGTGGATGTAACGCTGTTTTAGTATTTAAAAAAGATTAATTTATTTATAAGTTGATTTAAAAAGCGCTCTTTTAGGGCGCTTTTTTGTGTTGTTTATTTAAAAAATAAATTAGTTTTACTGCTAAAATTTATCTATAAAAAACTAAAGTTTTTGTTCATTTGCACTCTGTGTCCGTTTCCCTAAGGCTCATTCTTCGCCAAGGGTAACGTAATCTTCTTTTGCTCTCAAACGCCGAAATGCAAAAGAAGAAAAACAGAACCAAAAAGAAGAAAACCTCGGCTTATTATTATATCCTTCGATTTAAAATTAATATCTTAAGAAAAACATGTCGAGTAAGCTATAAAGCTAATTCAAATTACCATAATATTTTTTTTAAACATTATTTCTATATTAGCTTTCTCTCCTGTTTTTCTTTCGTATGATATTAATTTTAAATCTTACAAGATTGAAAGATTAAATAATAAAGCTAAAAACACGTCATTGCGAGAAAACCTGAGCAAAGCAAACCGTAGTCCGACGGACTAGGTTTGCAAAGCGAGGGCACAAAAGAGTGTGACAAGCGTGACGGCGGACTGATGAAGTCCGGCGGACAGAGTGTAGTCCTTAGATGGGCGACGTAGGAGTTTTTCTGTTGAAAAACTCCACAGGAGCAAACTTGAGTCTAGCGATTTATTGCACTCGGGT
>OIYG01002517.1_pt1 | contig 11550 bp, 6 predicted proteins | sample 1587861 | NCBI WGS metagenome assembly OIYG01 (sample SAMN03283272) | human gut metagenome | biome: human-associated habitat; material: feces | host: Homo sapiens | place: Peru | collected 2012 | reverse complement strand
TATTCATAGACCAAAAGAAGAAGGGTGGGTTTGCTTCTCGTGTTATGCCATTTCTTACACCATTTTCTTTATCCGGTCACTCTAGCGTAGGTTACTGTGATTATTCACATGAACGAGAATGGAGAGTACCAAAGGATTTTTGTTTTGAGTATAGTGATATTCAGTTTATAGTTTTGAACAGCCAGGAAGATTGGGATTCTATTCCAATAGAATTGAAGAGTATGATAGACCCATCAATTGTGATTTTTATGGATAACTATAAATTGATAGAGGAATTATGGCCTGTACATATCAAATAGTTAATGTGGATTGAAACCGTCATATAATCTGCCATTTGAGATCATATGGATTATATTGCAACAATTTGTGTTATCCTAAATCCTTAATAAATTAACATTGAAAGTAATATGTTTAGGTTGAAAAGGACAATTCTGCTATTAATGATTATACCTTTATTTATCTCCTGTGGCAAATACGATGACTCCGCTGTCAGAAGCGACATTGAGGAACTTCAATCAAGGATGGCGGCCTTGGAGAATCAGTGTCAGATGCTTAACAGAAACATCTCGACTCTTCAGGCACTGGTCGTGGCGGTGCAGGGTCGGGACTGCGTGGTGAGCGTGGTGGACCTGAGTGACGGGACGGGATATTCAATCACGTTCGCTTCGGGGAGAACGATTACCTTGCGCAATGGAAAAGATGGAAAAAACGGTGCGGATGGCACCGATGGCAAAGACGGGCAGGACGGCCACACTCCAACCGTGAGCGTCAGGCTGGACTCGGACGGGGTGTATTACTGGACCATCGACGGGGAATGGCTGCTTGACGGGAGCGGGAAGAAAATCCGCGCGCAAGGGGCCGACGGCAAGGACGGTACGGATGGCAAAGACGGAAGCGACGGCACTGATGGAACCAACGGAGTCACCCCTAAACTGAAAATCGAGGACGGCTGGTGGTTCGTCTCTTATGACGAGGGAAAGAACTGGACGAAACTGTACAAGGCGACGGGGGAGGACGGGGACGCGTTCTTCTCCAGCGTGACGGACAACGGGGAGACGGTGACTGTCAAACTGAAGGACGGGACGACCTTTGATATTCCCAAAGCCAAGGGGGAACTGGGGATCCGCTTCTCCGAGTCGGAGGACATCGGCGTCAGCGCGGGGGAGACGAAGGTCATTGAATATACTATCGTGAACGGATCCACTGAGACCTTGGTCAAGGTGTTCGGACAGAACGGCTGGAACGCCAAGGTCCAGAAGACCGACGCCTCCAAAGGCACGATCGTCGTGACCGCCCCGTCGCCATTGGTCGAGGGCGAGGTTGTCGTCCTGGTCTATGAGGGTGATTCCAAAACGGTTGTGAGATTCCTGAACTTCGTCAAAGGTACCATCAGCGCGCCTAAGGAGGCATATTCATTCTCCGGCAAGGAAGGAACCTACGAGGTGAACCTTGACACGAACGTTGACTATGATGTGAATATCCCTGCGGAGGCCTCGTCGTGGCTGAGTTATGACGGACTCCAGACCAAGGCGATGCGTCAGGACAGGCTCGGCTTCCATGTCGCGCAGAATTTCGGGCCAGATCCCCGCACTGCCGTGGTGACGATCACCGACAAGGCGAAGGAGAACACTGTGAAGATTTCCATCACGCAGAAGGTGTGGGATGCCATCGACATTCCGGACGCCAATTTCAAGGCGGCGCTGGTGGCGAAATTCGACAAGGACGGAGACGGGGAAATCAGTCGGGAGGAGGCGGACGCTGTTGAGGCGATCTCTGTGATGAACAAGGGAATAAAGTCTGTTGATGGCATTCAGAACTTCAAGAATCTCTGCCATTTGGATTGCTCGTTTAACGAATTGTCCTCTATTGATTTGAGCCAGAATCCCAGACTGTTTGTATTGAGCGTTGCACATAATTATATCTCAAAATTAAATTTAAGTAAAGTCTCGCTGAACTCGCTGATTTGTTTTGAAAACAACCTGACTGCCATCGATTTAAGCAACCAGACGAGTCTCCAGTTGATTTCTTGTGGCAGCAACCCTCTCAAGACGCTTGACATAAGTAAATGCGCCCAGACCTTTGAGTGTCTGTTAGCGGAGAGATGCGTTAATCTGACCGAAATCTACACCCGCAAAGGTCAGACAATCAAGTACAAAGACATCCCTTCAAACACAATAATCAAATACCTTACCCCCGACGGCGCCGTAACCCTCCTCCAGCAGCACACCGTGGGCCGCGGCATCAAGTTCGTCATCATGGGTGACGGCTACCTGAGCAGCGGCTTGGCTTATGGCAACGGTTCCAAGTCAAAATTCGACACTTGGGCGGACCGTGCCATGGAGGCCATCTTCGCCGAAGAGCCGTACAAAACCTTCCGTAACCGCTTCGACGTCTATTCGGTGGCGGTGGAATCCACGACGGAAACATTCAACGGCGGCACGGCGCTCGGCTGCACCTTCGGCAGCGGCACCCGGATCAACGGCAACAGCGAAAAGGTCTTTGAATATGCCCGCAAGGTGCAGGGCGTGGATCTCACCAAGTCGGTTGTCATCGTGATCCTGAACTCCACCCGCTACGCTGGCACATGCTGGTACTGGTCTGACAACAGCGCTATCGCCTACGTCCCTACCACCTACAATGATGTGACGGAGTTCTCGCAGACAATGCGCCACGAGGCCGGCGGCCACGGATTCGCCAAACTGTTGGATGAATATTACTATTCAGGAACCATTCCATCAAGCGAGATTTCATCCTATAAATGGTGGTACAACGCCATCGGTGCCGGAGCGAATGTAGATTTCACCACCGACCGCACGAAAGTCCGTTGGTCCCGTTTCCTGTCCGATTCCCGTTACTCCGGCCAGGTTGGTGTGTACCAAGGTGCTCTGACCTACCAGTACGGAGCCTACCGCCCGACAGACCAGAGCATAATGCGCCACAACATCGGCGGCTACAACGCCCCTTCCCGCGAGGCGATCTACAAGCGGATAATGAAATTGTCAGAGGGAGATGGTTGGGAATATGACTACGAAACATTCGTGGCCTACGATGCCATCAACCGTTCGAACTCCTCGCAGACCTATCATAGCGACGAGCTCCGCGACTTCGACGAACGCACTTTCATCCCGCTCGCCCCACCGGTATTTGTTGATGGTCCGGCACCCGCTGCCCATCAATGAAGACCGTGGCATTCAACTTATTGAATATGACCGACAAAGCACCCTGTCCTGGTTCAGATTTGAAGACCAGGGCAGGGTGCTTACGCTTTGATATTCAAGAAATTACCCGCCACGGCCTGATAATCAATGTGTGGTATGTAATATGTTTATAATCAGTGATACAGAGTACTGTCTTTGGTTGTTATATGCTAAAGATGACTCCTTAAATCTTTGATTGATAATAGTATGGATGCCACAGTCGCTCCGGTATGCTTAGCGATCGGTTTGGGCTGTAAGCAGGTCCGGTAGCATCAGTGGGTCTGCACACGAGTGTGTCGCTTCAACAGAGCAATCCGTTCGCTGATCAGATCGGGAACAATTTCGTCTGCACGCGAACAGGTCGCTTCGACAGGCTCAGTGACCGGCTTGGGAAAGAAACAATAGTTGGCTTACGCAGATATTCATCTTTGAACATCTGGATTGCCTGAAATGCCCGCTTATAGTCTGGAATGGTCACGCCAAAGTTATTCGGCATTTTGCCTTGATTATGGTAGGTATCCTCAGAAATCTTTCTCTCCAGGGCATCAACGGACAGGCTGAGATCGGCACAAAGCTGGATATAGAATTTTCGCTCCTCGACATCTTTCACCTTCGTGATAATTATGCAATGATGGGTAAAGCCTATACTCAAGAAGGCTGTCCACGGGAAGTTCGAGAAATTCGCCAGTTGTAACTGTCGAATTTTATTATTCTCAGAATCAGCAACCTGCAATTCGCCAGTCATGACTGGCGAAGTTGCTTCAAGCGACTTCCATTCTTCATAGAAAGCTCGCATTGACTTCAGGTTTGATGGAGAGAATCCTCTCAGCCCAGGTATCTCACGGCGCAACTGTTCGCTGATTGTCGCAATGGCTCCCTTTCCCCAGAAACCCTCGCGGCTATTGTATGAGATGTATCGTCCAATGCCATAGTACAAAGCCAGTTGCTCCTGATTCACACCCTTCAAAGCTTTCGCTTGGCTCTGCAGAATAGCGGTTTTTATCTGCTTGACAGCATCATTGTATTGTGTGGAAAGTTTCTCTTTCATACTCGTCAATTATAGTATTATTGGTGGGTGAATGCCAGTGCCTGACCGGAAGGGGAGTCGGGGAGGAGACGGCTGTCGGCGATGACTTGTTTGCCGTTGAGGAACACACGATCGATGACACCACGAAGTGTTGTACCTTCATACGGTGACCAACCGCACTTGTAGGCGACATTTTTTACTGAATATTCCTGCTCAGGAACATTGCGAACCAAATCAGCGTGACTCTTGACGGAATATTCCTGCTCGGGATCGAGGATAACCAAGTCGGCGTAGTTGCCGACATTCAGGTGGCCTCTGTCTTTTATTCCGAGGATTTCGGCCGGTCTCTCCGAGAAGGCTGAGGCGATTCGTGAAAGACTGATCAGAGCCTCGTCATCGGCGTTTTTCCCTTCGTTGTACAAAGCCGCGGCTGTCAGCAGGGCCGAAAGTGACTGCTGGACTGAAGGCATGCCGGAAGGACATTTCAGATAGTTGTCCACTTTCTCCGAAAGCAGGTGCGGTGCGTGGTCTGAACCGATCGTGTCGATAATTCCTTCGGCCAGCCCCTTCCGAATGGCCTCACGGTCAGAGGTCGATTTGATGGCCGGGTTGCATTTCACCTTGCCTTTCAATGTCTCGTAGTCCTCATCGCAGAACCAAAGGTAATTCGCTGAGGTCTCGGCGGTTATATTCGGGTTGTGAATTTTGGCGGCGCGGATCATCTCCACCTCCTCGGCTGTCGAGACATGAAGCACGTGAAGTCTGGTGCCATATTCAATGGCCATCGCAAGAGCCTTGGCGGTGGAGCTGATGCAGGCCTTTCGGCTGCGGATCTGAGGATGCTTGCTGAAAGGAATATCCTCGCCGAACTTTGCCTTGGCTGCCTCCATATTCGCCTTGATGATGCCTTCGTCCTCACTGTGAATCAAAACAGGCTTGCCTTTGACCTTGAACAAATCGGTGAGAGTCTCATTATTGTCCACGAGCATATTCCCGGTGGAAGACCCCATAAAGACCTTGATGCCGCCGAACTCGTTGCCGTGGCCTTCGGCAAGATATTCCCGGATCATCGCCGCGTTGTCGTTTGTGGCCCCGATGTGGAATCCGTAGTTTGCCCACGAGCGTTCGCTGGCCCGGTTCAGCTTATCTTGAAGAGTCTCCAAGTCGGTTGTCGGAGGCTTCGTGTTCGGCATATCGATGAAGGATGTGACCCCGCCGAGCAGGGCAGCCTTTGACTCGCTTCCGATGTCGGCCTTGCGCTCCATACCAGGTTCCCGGAAATGCACGTGGGCGTCTATTCCGCCGGCCATCAGCACCTTGCCGTCCAAGTCAATGATCTCCGAGTCCGGGAAAGCCTGAACGGCAGCAGAGTCGTCCAGTTCGGAACCGCCACGGTGCCATATTCCCGCAATCCGCTCTCCATCAATGGCAAGGGCTCCCTTTTTGGCGGAAGCCCCTGTCACTATTGTCGCATTGGTAAGTAGAATCCTTGCCATTGGTTATCCTTTACGATGAAACTTTCTGAATTTCAGCTTAATGACACCCCAGAACGCCTCTCCGAAGATTCCTCCGCTCATCTTGGACGTGCCAAGTTTGCGGTTCACGAATATGATCGGGACTTCCACCAGCTTGAACCCAAGTTTCCAGGCTGTGTACTTCATCTCGATCTGGAAGCCGTAGCCTTTCATCCTCACATCGTCAAGGTCGATTGTCTCCAAAGCCTTGCGGCTGTAGCACTTGAATCCGGCCGTGCAGTCGTGGATCTTCATCCCGAGGACTGTCTTGACGTAGATTGACGCGAAGTAGGACATCAGAATCCTGCCGATCGGCCAGTTCACCACACTGATTCCGTCGCAGTAGCGGGAGCCGATGGCGACGCCTCCGCATTCCGCGCAGGCCTTGTAGAGTCTTGGCAGATCCTCCGGGTTGTGGGAGAAGTCAGCGTCCATCTCGAAGATGTAGTCGTAGCCGTTCTCCAAAGCCCATTTGAAGCCGGTGAGATACGCTGTGCCAAGCCCAAGTTTGCCCGAGCGCTCGATCAGGAACAACCTTTCCGGGAATTCCGTCTGGACTTTCTTGACAATCGCGGCGGTCCCGTCAGGAGAGCCGTCATCAATAATCAGCACATTGTACTCTCCTTCAAGCGAGAATACTTTTCTGACAATCGCTTCAATGTTCTCTTTCTCGTTGTAAGTCGGAATTATGACGACTTTCCTGTCCATAGTATAAAGTTATTATTTAGTTTTCATCATTTCCTTGACTGCCGCCTCAAGCTGCTTGTCTTCGCCCTTGAGGACGGATGCCGGGTCATTGTCAACCTTGATGTCTGGCTCAATCTGTTGGTTCTCAAGATATTTGCCTTCCTTGAGGCCGAATGAACCGACCTGAGGGATTCCAAATACCATACCATTAATCTGGGTCTCCCACCAAACGGCGGTCATCGTGCCCGGAACCGGCATTCCGATCAGCTTGCCTACTCCAAGAGTCCTGTACGTGTACGGGAATCCGCAGGCGTCAGAGTAGTTGTCCTCGCACATAAGCACGCAGGACGGCTTTCTCCATTTGTTGTACGGCTCGCTGCCGATGTACTGTCCCCTTGGCGTAAACCTTATATATTCCTTGCCGCTGAGGAAGGTCGCGAGGTCGTCGTGCAGCCATCCGCCGCCGTTGTGCCTTGTGTCAACCACAGCCGCGTCAGCCGCCCTGTACTTGCCGAGCAGTTTTGAATATACCGTCCTGAAGCTTGGCGAGTCCATTCCCTGGACGTGCGTGTAGCCCACTTTACCGCCAGACATCTTGTCCGTCATTTCCTCTCTCTGCTTCACCCACCTGCGGTACATAAGGGATGATTCTGAATATCCAGGCTCGACGAACAGCTCGACATCCTTCTTTCCTTTCTTCACCACGATGGCCACTTTCTTGCCGGCCTTGTTCCTAAGAAGACCGAACCAGTTCTCGCCAGCCTTTATCGGCTGTCCGTCAATGGATTCGATGATGTCTCCGGCCTTGATTCCGGAATCAGCGAGATTCAACGCCCCTCCCGGAAGCACTTCGGCTATCTTCAGGCCGTCGCCTTCGTAGTCATAATCATAAATGGCTCCGAGCCAACCCATTGTGAACTTTGAGCGGCTGTAGTACCTTGCACCTGTGTGCGAACCGTTGAGCTCGCCGAGCATCTCGGAGAGAAGATCCTGAAAATCAAAGTTGTTCGCGATGTACGGCATAAACTGTTCGTAATTCTTTTTGTATCCGGCCCAGTCGATCCCGCGGATCTGAGGATCGTAGAACTTCTCGTTCACCTGCTTCCAGACGTGGCCGAATATGTAGTCCCTCTCGGCCTTCGGCTTGAACTCATAGTCTCCCGAGAACGAGATTGCGCTTGTCGCTCCGCTGGCGATCGTGATCTTCGTGATAGAGCTTCCTGTGAAAACATAGAGATCCTTGTCGTCGGCTGACGGTACCAATGAACCGTACACTCCCTTCTTGATCACTTTCACGTCACCTTTCTTGATGTCCATCTGGCAGAGGTCATAACTCTTTTCCAACCTTGTGGTGTAGAACAACTTGGTACCGTCCTGAGTGAGATAGAAGTCCCCGAGTCTTCCGGAGAAACGTGTCAGGCGGGCTGTGCGGAACTCCCTGTTCTCCAGGTCAAGAACGAGTTTCTCAGGCTTCTCCGCCTGCTTGACAGAATCTTTCTTTTCCTTCTTCTCCTCTTTCTCGATCTTCTTCTCGGACTTGTCTCCGTCCTCAAGTGCCTTGGCGATCTCAGCGTCCTCCTTGTCCTGGTAGAACTTGGTCATCTCCTTTCCGTCGAAGAACATAATGTAGATGTCGCTCTCGGCTCCCCAGCTTCCGTGGCTGCGGTAACCGTCCTTGTCTGATTCCCAGGCCATCGCCTTGCCTTTGAGCGTCCATTTGAAGTTCCCGTCGGAATAGCCGCTTTGGGTCAGGTTCGTGATCTCGCCGCTCTCTATGTCGATCAACGCGATGTCGGAATTGTTCCATCCGCCGTTGATCTGGTAGTTACTCATAAGGTACTTGCTGTCCGGACTCCATTCAAAGCTCTGGTCTCCATCGACATAGGAGTAATTCACGCCCTTGAGCAGTGACTTTTCCTTCCCGTCCTTCGTGGATTTGATGACCAGCTCGGTCCTGTCGCGCAGGAAAGCCACCCATTTCCCGTCCGGTGAGACAACCGGCTGGAAGCAGGTCTCGCCTTCCGAAGTCACAAGCTCTTCCTTGAACTTTGTGGCATAGGTGAACCTCTTTTCCTTCTTGTCGGTCAGCGAGGTCTTGTATATTCCCCAATGGCCGTTCCGCTCCGATGAATAGTAAAGCTCGCGTCCGTCCTTTGAGAAGCTGACGTTGCGCTCCTGCTCCGGTGTGTTGGTGATTCTCTTTGTGGTCTTGTAGTCGGCGGACGTGACGAAGACATCGCCTCTGATCACGACAGCGATCTCTTTTCCGTCAGGGGACACCGCCATAGAGGACGCTCCGGTCGAGAAGGTGAGATATTCAACATCATTCTCGGTCTCGTCCTTCGCCACGGTGATGTCGAGCTTCTTGGGCTCGCCGCCGTCCGTCATTGTGTATAGGTCTCCGTTCCAGGAGAAGCAGAGCGTGCCGTTGCCGGCCACGGAAAGGAATCTTACCGGGTTGTCCTTGAAATGTGTCAGCTGCTCAGGCTCTCCAGGATTCCCGGTTGAGGCTTTATAGACGTTCAAAGTCCCGTCAGCCTCCGATATATAATAATATGTCTTCCCGTCAGCGGCGAACACCGGATTCCTGTCCTCTCCGATGAACGATGTCAGCTTCGTGAATGCTCCGTCACCGGTTACCTTGAACCTTTCGCCCTGCGCCGAGGCCGGCTTATAGAGCCAGATGTCTCTTGTCACGGATGAATGGTGGTGCTTGCGGAGCGGATCCTCGTAGCCTTTGTAGTCTTCGTATATGACCTCTCCGGCGTTGTTCACGCTCATCGCCATAAGCGGCAGGGAAGTGACAAGCTGTGGCCTTCCCGCGTTCTCGTCCACCTGCCAGATCTGCGGACTGCCGGGAAATCCACCGTAAACCGCGTCCTGCTGGATGCCGGCCTGGAAGAGAACCCTGCCCCCTTCGAGGACGCAAAGCGGAGTCTCGTTGCCTGGATAGTCAGTCAACCGCTTAGGCGCGCCACCTTCAGCGGATGTGATGAATATGTCCTTGGAACCAGCTCTGTAGGAAGAGAATACAATCTTTTTCCCGTCCGGGGTCCAAAGCGGATCAGAGTCATAGGCTTGGTTGGTCGTGATCTGAAGAGCCCTTCCACCGTTCACTCCAACGGTGAATATGTCACCCTTATAGCAAAACGCTACCTTGCTACCGTCCGGTGAGATGGCGCTTTTCCTTAACCATTTGGGAGTTTCCTGGGCTGTCATAGCCGTGGCGGTGGCCAGGATGGCCGCGGCCAGAATCATTGTTCTTCTTATGGTCATATTCATAACATTTGCAGGCAGATAACTGCCTATGGTAAATCTTGTTCCGCTTTCAGGCGGCGCTTGTCCGCCCGCCCTGCGTGACTATTTGACAAATGTATCAATTTTTACCGAATATTTTACCTATTTTTGCGTCTGCTAGAATTAATATTCCTAATAATATGAAAAGAATAGATTGTTTTGTCCCTTATGTGAGCGATGAGCAGGTGGCTGTGACCGCCGCGAACCTCCGCGCCGAGTCTGAGGTCGCCAAGGTTGAGTTTCTTGACGCGGCCATATTCAAAAGCACATCCAGCATCAGGAAGATCGCCGAGTCGGCGGCCGCTCCTTTCACAATGATTTACACCAAGACGACGGAACTCAGCTTCGGCCAGTTCGCCCTTGAGCGCTTCCTTTCAATCGCTGAGGATTCCTCCGCCGCCATGGTCTATGCCGACCATTTCAACGAGGTGGACGGCAACCGCGCCTTCGCTCCGGTGATCGACTGCCAGCAGGGCGCGCTCCGCGATGACTTCGATTTCGGCTCTGTGCTGATCTACAGAACCTCCGCATTGAAGGACGCCGTCGCCAGAATGGATGTTGACTATGAATATGCCGGCCTTTATGACCTGCGTCTCAAAGTTTCCCAGAAGGGAAGCCTTGTTCATATCAATGAATATCTCTACTACGAGATCGAGACTGATACCCGTAAGTCAGGCGAGAAGATCTTCGATTATGTGGATCCGAAGAACCGTGCCGTTCAGATCGAGATGGAAAAGGCTTGCACACAGCATCTTAAGGATGTCGGTGGCTATCTGGAGCCGAAATTCAAGCATATCGAATTCTCAGATGATTCCTTTGAATATGAGGCCTCGGTCGTCATTCCTTGCAAGAATAGGGTGCGCACGATAGGCGACGCGCTGACTTCCGCGCTGAACCAGAAGACCACTTTCAAGTATAACGTGATCGTGGTCGATGACAACTCTACTGACGGAACCGTGGATGTCATCAAGAAGTTCATCGATGACCCTAAGCTCGTCTATATCGCGCAGGACAAGAGCTATCACGCCATCGGAGGCAACTGGAACGCCGCCCTGCACCATCCTAAGTGTGGTAAATTCGCCATCCAGCTGGATTCTGACGATGTTTATTATGATGAGAACACAGTGCAGAAGTTCGTGGACGCTTTCTATGCCCAGAACTGCGCTATGGTTGTCGGTACCTATAGAATGACGAATTTCCAGATGGAGACTCTGCCTCCAGGAATCATCGACCATCGTGAGTGGACTCCGGATAATGGCCGTAACAACGCTCTCCGCATAAATGGTCTTGGCGCTCCGCGCGGATTCTACGTGCCGATGCTTCGTACGATCAACTTCCCTACGACGAAGTATGGGGAGGACTATGCGGTGGGTCTTCGCGTCTCCAGAGAGTACCAGATAGGCCGAATCTACGATGTTGTCTATAATTGTCGCCGTTGGGACGATAATTCCGACGCTTCGCTCGATATCGACAAAGTAAACGCTAACAACCTGTATAAGGATAGGATACGCACTTGGGAACTGCAGGCGAGAATAAAAATGAATAAAAAAAGTTAAAAATTTTTCAGAAAAAGTTTGCAGGTTCAAAAATAATGTCTACCTTTGCATTCCCGTTCGGAACGAAACACAAACGATCTGAACAGGAATGCAAACAAGTTCATTGAAAAGACTGAAGGAAGTACAACAAGTACCGAGAACGAAAAAGAGAGCGTTGATTCTTTTTTTTAGGAAAGATGAATGAAGTTGTCGGGGTCGAACTTAGAGATATAAGTGTATATACAAAGAAGAGTTTGATCCTGGCTCAGGATGAACGCTAGCGGCAGGCTTAA
>OIYG01002516.1_pt1 | contig 11550 bp, 10 predicted proteins | sample 1587861 | NCBI WGS metagenome assembly OIYG01 (sample SAMN03283272) | human gut metagenome | biome: human-associated habitat; material: feces | host: Homo sapiens | place: Peru | collected 2012 | reverse complement strand
CACACCAGCGTGCGCGCTGGTTCGCAATGACAGAGCGTTTTCTAACAGCCCCACAGAGGAAGAACCTCAAATGGAGGAACATATGGAAGAAAATTTTGAAAGCAAGCAGGAGCGGGCGGTGCTGGTTGGGCTGAACGCCGCCTGCTTTACCAAGGAGCAGACCGCCACAGAGGAGAGCTTGGAAGAGCTGGAGGCCCTGCTGGAAACCGCCGGGGGCTTCTGCACCGGCAAGATGCTGCAAAACCGGCCCAATCCAGACCCCCACAGCTTCATCGGCGAGGGCAAGGCCCAGGAGGTACGCATGCTGGCGGAGGCCACAGAGTCTACCATGGTCATCTTCGACAACGAGCTTTCCCCGGGAAATATCCGGGCCTTGGAGGAGATCATCGGCCTGACGGTGCTGGACCGCAGCGCCCTCATTATGGATATCTTCGCCCAGCGGGCCAAGACCAAGGAGGGCCGCCTCCAGGTGGAGCTGGCCCAGTATAAGTATCTGCTGCCAAGGCTCTCCGGCATGGGCAAGAGCCTGTCCCGGCAGGGCGGCGGCATCGGCACCCGCGGCCCCGGCGAAACCAAGCTGGAGAGCGACCGGCGGCATATCCGGGAGCGGATCACCCGGCTGGAAGGCGAGCTCGCCCAGGTCCGCCAGGTCCGGGGCGTCCAGCGGGAGCGCCGGAGGAAGAATTCCGTGCCGGTGGTGGCCATTGTGGGCTATACCAACGCGGGAAAATCCACCCTTTTGAATCAGCTCACCGGTGCGGGCATCCCCGCCAACAACCGCCTGTTCGATACCCTGGATACCACCTCCCGGCTGCTGAAGGTCTCGGACAATCTGGATGTGATCCTGTCCGATACCGTGGGCTTCATCGCCAAGCTGCCCCACCATCTGGTGGACGCCTTCCGGGCAACCCTGGAGGAGCTGGAGTATGCGGACCTGCTGCTCCACGTCATCGACTCCGCCGACCCCAACCGGCAGGAGCACATCGCCGTTGTGGATAAGCTCATCACCACCCTGGCCAAGCCCGGCACCCCGGTGCTCTACTGCTATAATAAGGCGGACCTGGTGAGCCGGGAGGACATCCCCGTGGGGGAGAACATCGTGGCCGTATCCGCCGCCAAGGGCGTGGGCATGGAGGCGCTGCTCCAAAGAATCGAGGAAATGCTGGGCCATGCCCGCCATCATGTGGTTCTCTGCCTGCCCTATTCCATGGGCGGCCAGGTGGATGCGCTCCACAGCGGGGCCAAGGTGAACAGCGTGGACTACACCGCGGGCGGCATTGAAATTGACGCGGTGCTGGACGATATCCTCTATGGAAGGCTCCGGGAGTACGTGACAAAGGAGATTTGAGCCGTGGAAGAGTATCTTGTGCCCACCGGCTTCGGAGAAGACGAATTCATTGAAAAGAAGTCCCGCTTCATTGGCCGCCTCTGGCCTGCGGAGACGGAGGAGGAGGCCCTTGCCCACATCCAGGACATGAAAAAGCAGCACTACGATGCTACCCACAATTGCTGGGCCTATATCATCCGGGACGGGGCTGTCCGCTTCTCCGACGACGGGGAGCCCGGCGGCACCGCAGGTATGCCCATGCTCCAGGTTTTGCAGCGGGAGGGGCTATACAACGTGGTCTGCGTGGTTACCCGGTACTTCGGCGGCATTCTGCTGGGGGCCGGTGGCCTGGTCCGGGCCTACACCAAGGGTGCCAAGATCGCCGTGGACGCGGCAGGCAAATCCATGAAGCGGGTGTGGACGGTGCTGTATCTGCCCTGCCCCTATTCCTGGTATGAGCGGGTGAAGCTGGAAACGGAAAGCTTCGGCGGCATCATCCGCAGCACGGACTTCGGCTCCGAGGTGGAGCTGGAGCTGCTGTTTCCGGAGGCCAAGACCCCGGAATTTTTGGAAAAGCTCACGGATATGACCGCCGGGACTGTGGAGGCCATGGAGACCGGCACGGAATACCGGGCGTTCCCAATATAGCAATAAGGAGTGATTTCCATGACGGTACGGGAAGAACTGGAGCGTTTGGAGCATCGGCGGCTGAACCCCTTGGCGGCCTTTTCGGACAGATCCACAGGCCGACCCAGGCCGGAGCCGGAGCGGGAGGAGGATGTGCGCACCTGCTACCAGCGGGATACGGACCGCATTGTCCACAGCAAGGCCTTCCGGCGGCTCATGCACAAGACCCAGGTGTTCCTGAACCCGGAGGGGGACCACTACCGCACCCGTATGACCCATACCCTGGAGGTCACCCGCATTGCCAAGACCGTTACGAGGGCATTAGGGCTCAACGAGGACCTGGCCGAGGCCATCGCCATGGGCCACGACCTGGGCCACACCCCCTTCGGCCACGCGGGGGAGGCCGCCCTGACGGAATGCTGGGGCCGGCCCTTCCGGCACAATGAGCAGAGCCTGCGGGTGGTGGATATTCTGGAAAAGGACGGCCAGGGCCTGAACCTGTGCAACGAGGTCCGGGAGGGCATTGTGGGCCACACCGGCCCCGTGATCCCGAAAACCCTGGAGGGCCAGATCGTCCGCCGGGCGGACCAGATCGCCTATGTCAATCACGACATTGACGATGCCATCCGGGCGGGCATTCTGACGGCTGAGGACATCCCAAGAGACATTGCCGCCATTCTGGGGGAGAACCAGCGGGACCGGATCAACACCCTGGTCTGCGACATGATCTTCACCTCCCGGGAGGCGGGGAGCATCTGCATGACCCAGGAGATTCAAAAGGCCCTGGCGGATCTGCGCAGCTTCATGTTTGCGCGGGTCTATCACAACCCCGTGGCCAAGGGGGAGGAGAGCAAGGCCAGGGATATGCTGCAAATGCTGTTTCGGTTTTATGTGGACCATCCGGAGCAGCTCCCGGCGGATTTCCAGCCCCAGCTGTCCTTCGACGGCCTGGGCCGCACGGTCTGCGACTATATCGCAGGCATGACGGACAACTACGCCATCGAAAAATTCAACGAGATTTTTGTGCCCTCCGGCTGGAATGTCCGGGGATAATATGCTATAATACAATTTCAAAAAGAGAGAGGAGGGGAGCGCCAATGCCGTTTCCACCGGCATTTCTGGATGAGCTTGCCGCCAGAAACCCAATTGAAGAGGTCGTGGGCCAGTATGTTAATCTAAAGCGTTCCGGCTCCAATCTGTTTGGCCTCTGCCCCTTCCATGGGGAGAAGACCCCGTCCTTTTCCGTAGCGCCGGACAAGGGGATCTACTATTGCTTCGGCTGCCACAAGGGCGGCGGCGTGATCAATTTCGAGATGGAGATCGAGGGCCTGAGCTACCCGGATGCCGTCCGCGCCCTGGCCCAAAGAGTGGGCATGGAGGTGCCGGAGGACGAGGAATACCAGAGCCGCTACCGGAAGCAGGAGCGGCTGTGGGCGCTGTCCAAGGAGGCCGCCCGGTTTTTCGTCAGCCAGCTCTATGCCCCCGCCGGGGCGGAGGGTCTGCGCTATGCCCAGAGCCGGGGCATGTCCAAGGGAACGCTGACCCGGTTTGGCATCGGCTTCGCCCCCGACAGCTGGGACAGCCTCTGCAAGGCCATGCGGGCCAAGGGCTATACGGATGAGGAGCTGCAAGGTGCGGGCCTGGTATCGGTCTCTCAGAAGAACGGGAATCTTTACGACCGGTTCCGCAACCGGCTCATGTTCCCCATCATTGATGTCCGGGGCAACGTCATCGGCTTCGGCGGCCGTGTCATGGACGATTCCACGCCCAAATACCTAAATTCCCCGGAAACGGAGATTTTTAACAAGCGGAAGAACCTCTTTGCCCTGAATGTGGCGAAGAAGTCCAAGCTGGGCTATCTGATCCTGGTGGAGGGCTATATGGATGCCATTGCCCTGCACCAGTACGGCTTCGACTGCGCCGTGGCCTCTCTGGGAACCTCCCTGACCGAGGAGCACGCGACCCTGCTCTCCCGCTATACCGAGCAGGTGGTGCTCATCTACGACGGCGACGAGGCCGGGCAGAACGCCACCAAGCGGGCCATCCCCATGCTGGAAAAGGCGGGGTTACAGGTAAAGGTCCTGCAAATGCGGGACGCCAAAGACCCGGACGAATTCCTGAAAAAGTTCGGTGCGGACCGGTTTCGGCTTCTTCTGGAGGAGTCCTCCAACCGGGTGGAATACCAGCTGCGCGCCATTCAGAAGAAATACGATCTAAGCGTGGACGAGGACCGGGTGAAATTCATCGGCGAGGCCGCAGAGCTGGTCAGCAGCCTTGGCAGCGCCGTCCAGCGGGAGATCTACGGAAACCGGGTGGCGGAAGCGGGGAAAATCTCCCCCGAGGCCATGAAGATCGAGGTGGGCAAGGCCTACAAGCGCCGCATGAATCGGGAGAAGCGGAAGCAGGAGCGCATCGAACTGTCCCCTGCCGTGGCGGCTCAGCCCAAGAGCCGCACCATCCACTACGACAATGTGAAATCCGCCAAGGCAGAGGAGATCGTCCTGGCGCAATGCCTGACAGACCCCGCCATGATGGACGAGACCGAGAATCTAAAGCCGGAGGAATTCTCCTCTCCCTTGCTGGGCCGGGTATTCGACCAGCTGCGGCAGCAGAGCCGCCAGGGCCTCGCCCCCGGCATTGCGGGGTTGACGGACTTTACAGGGGAGGAAATGGCCCACATTGCCGGAATTTTGCAGCGAAACCCCGGCCCGGTCTCCGAACAGGCCCTTCACGACAGCATCCAGGTGATCCGGCAGCTGCACGATTTCAAGTCGGCCAGCACCGACGGCACCAATGACACGCTGATGGAATTTTATCGGAAAATACAGGAAAGCAAAGGGATCAAAGCATGACTGAGACGACAGAGAAAGACACCGCCATCCCCGTTCCCAAGGATGAGGACGATATCCGGCAGTACCTCCGGGAAATTCGGCAGATTCCCCGGCTGACCCCGGAGGAGGAGCGGGAGCTTGCCCGCCGCTGCGCCCAGGGGGACGAGGAGGCCATCCGAAAGATGGTCAATGCCAATCTGCGCCTGGTGGTGTCCGTGGCCAAGGAGTATTCCGGCCGGGGCGTGCCCCTGATGGACCTGATCCAGGAGGGCAGCATCGGCCTGCTGGCAGCCGCCCGGAAGTTTGACTACACCCGGGACCTTCGCTTTTCCACCTATGCCACCAAATGGATTCGCCAGGGCGTGACCCGGTGTCTGCTGAACCATGGGGGCGCCATCCGCGTCCCGGTCCATACGGCGGAGCGGATGCGCAAGGTCCAGGCGGCCCAGGCGGTGCTGCGCCAGGAGCAGGGCACGGAGCCCACGGCGGAGGAGATCGCCGCCCGGGTGGATATGCCCAGGGAGAAGGTGGCGCAGCTTTTGCAGCTTTCCCCGGATGTCTGCTCTCTGGACGTTCCCGTGGGGGACGAGGACAAGAGCAGCTTCGGGAACCTCATAGAGGACCTGGAGGCCCCCCAGCCCCAGGAGGAGCTGGTCCGCAAGGAGCTGAACGACGCCATCGACCGCCTGCTCTCCAATCTGACCCAGCGGCAGCAGACCATTCTGCGGCTGCATTTCGGCATGGAGGACGGCGTCTGCCACTCCCTGGAGGAGATCGGCCAGAAGCTGGGCATCTCCAAGGAGCGGGTGCGCCAGGTGGAAAAACAGGCCATGGACAAGCTCCAGGCCATGGGCACAAGCATGGGATTGGAGGATTTTCTGGAATGAATACATTGGATTTTTCCTTTGACGACAGCCCCTGGGAGCGGTTCCTGGCGGGCAGGCAGCCGGGGGATACGGTAAACGCCGCCCACTTCCTGACCCTGCTGGAGCAGGAGACGGAGGAGGCCGTGGAGGACGCCTTTGCTGCCCTGGAGGCCAAGAAACTGCTGCTGGATATCTCCCAGCTGCCGGTGAAGCACCACCAGGGCCAGGCGGCCCTGCGGCTGCGGCAGGAGGCGGAGCTGGCCGAGCAGGGCATGGATGTGTCCGGCCTGAGCGAGACCGACCCGCTGCGGCTCTACCTGGAGGAGATCGCCCAGATCCCCCTTGGGGAGGATGAGGCCCCTCTGGCGGAGCAGGCCGCCCAGGGCCGGGAGCGCGCCGCAGAGAAGCTCATGAATCTGGGACTGCACCGTGTGGTGGAAATTGCCAGGGAGTACGCCGGCTGCGGGGTGCTGCTGATGGACCTTTTGCAGGAGGGCGGTCTGGCCCTCTGGCAGGCCATCGGCACAGAGGACTATCTCGCCCGCCGGGACAGCGCCATTCGGGCCGCCATGGCCCGGGCGGTGACCTTGCAGGCCCGGGCCAACGGCGTGGGCCAGAAGCTGCGCCAGGCCATGGAGGACTACCGGGCGGTGGACGAGCGGCTGCTCTCGGAGCTGGGCAGAAACCCCACCCTGGAGGAGATCGCTCTGGAAATGCACATGACCCCCGAGGATGCCGATACGGTGCGCCGCGTCCTGGAGGATGCCAGGATGCTCCAGCGGGCCACGGCACCCAAGGAGGAGGAAGCAGCTGAGGAGGAGAACCAGGCCGTGGAGGATACGGCCTATTTCCAGATGCGCCAGCGCATTGCAGAGCTGCTCAGCGTCCTGCCCCAGGAGGATGCAAAGCTTCTGACTCTGCGCTATGGCCTGGAAAAGGGCCTGCCCATGACCCCCGAGGAGACCGGCAAGGCCCTGGGCCTGACGGTGGACCAGGTGGTGCAGCGGGAGGCAAAGGCGCTATCCCTCCTGCGGGAAGAAAAATAAAGGCGGCAGCTTAGCCGGGAAATGAGGAAACATATGGGAAAGAAAATTTCTGTGGCCATCGACGGTCCTGCCGGTGCAGGCAAGAGCACCATTGCCCGCCGTCTGGCGGGGGAGCTGGGCTTCCGCTATGTGGATACCGGGGCCATTTACCGCACCGTGGCCTATTTTATGGACCTGTGGGGTGTGAGCCCCAAGGATGTGGACGGGGTGAACCGCTACATCGACGAGCTGACCGTCGGCATTGAATACGATGACGAGGGCGTGCAGCATATGCTTATGAACGGCATGGACGTGACGGGGGACATCCGCACACCGGAGATCTCCCAGAAGGCCAGCCTCATCTCCGCCCACGCCGTTGTCCGGGATATGCTGCTGGATATGCAGCGGAATATGGCGGAAGAATATGATGTGGTCATGGACGGCCGGGACATCGGCTCCGTGGTGCTGCCCAAGGCCACGGTGAAGATCTTCCTCACGGCTTCTCCGGAGGTCCGGGCCAGGCGGCGCTATCAGGAGCTGCTGGAAAAGGGCCAGAAGGCAAGCTATGAGCAGGTGCTTAAGGACGTCCAGCAGCGGGACTACCAGGACACCCACCGGGACATCGCCCCCCTGAAGATGTGCCGGGACTCCGTGAAGGTGGATACCTCCGAAATGGACCTGGAGCAGTCCGTGGCGGCCATCCGGAAGATCGTAGAGGAGAAGATTTCCCGATGAGTGTACGTGTTGCCAAAAGCGCCGGGTTCTGCTTCGGCGTCAGCCGGGCGGTGGAGCTGGTCCAGTCCTCCGCCGCAGCGGGGAAGCGCACCGTGACCCTGGGGCCGATCATTCACAATCGCCATGTGGTAGAGGCCTTCCATCAGGCGGGTGTGGGGGTCATCGATTCTCCGGAGGAGGCAAACCCCGGCGATACCGTCATCATCCGCTCCCACGGCGTGGGCCGGGAGGTCTATGCCCGGCTGGAAGCCCGGGGGGCCGAGATCGTGGACGCCACCTGTCCCTTTGTCAAGCGCATCCATGGCCTTGTCAGCAGGGCGGAGGAGGAGGGGCGGCTTCCCATCATCATCGGCACGCCTACCCACCCCGAGGTGGAGGGCATTGCCGGCTGGTGTACCGCCTGCAAGATTTTTGATAGTGCAGATTCACTAAAAAAATGGGTCGTGGAGGAGAGAATTGCTGCGGACTTGCCAATTTGCATGGTTTGCCAGACAACTTCCACAGAAAATTTGTGGAAATTATGCAGAAATTTTGCAAAAAAACAGTTTACTAACTTGAAAATTTTTGATACAATATGTAAAGCGACTGAGGATAGGCAAACCGAGGCGGCGCTCTTGAGCCGCCGGAGCCAGGCTATGGTTGTGGTTGGGGATGCGAAAAGCTCCAATACCGGCCGGCTAGCCATGATTTGCCGCGAATACTGCGACCGTGTAGCTCTTGTTGACGATGCCAGCGAACTGGAGCCCGCGTTTTTCGCCGGTATCACTGATGTTGGAATCACGGCCGGTGCGTCCACACCGGCGTGGATTATAAAGGAGGTCAACAAGACTATGAGCGAAATTACCAATGTTGAGGCTGTACAGGAGGAGAACTTTGCAGAGCTTCTCGAGCAGTCCATCAAGACTTTAAATACAGGAGATAAGGTTATCGGCACCGTTACCGGAATCGGCAATACCGAAATCCAGGTAGACCTGGGCACCAAGCATGCCGGTTACATTCCTTATGACGAAGTCAGCAACGATCCTTCCGTGAAGCCCGAGGATATCCTGCACGTCGGCGACCAGATTGAGGTCTTCGTCGTTCGCGTCAACGATCAGGAGGGCACCGTGCAGCTGTCCAAGAAGAAGCTGGACGGCATGAAGGTCTGGGACGAGATGGCTGATTACGTGGAGAACAAGACCACCATCGATGCCGTCATCACCGAAGAGAACAAGGGCGGCCTGGTTGCCAATGTGAAGGGCATCCGCGTCTTCATCCCCGCTTCTCAGTCCGGCGTTGCCAAGGGCGGCGACATGGCCGCTATGGTCGGCAAGCCCGTTCAGCTGAAGATCACCGAGGTCAACCGTGCCCGCCGCCGCGCCATCGGCTCCATCCGTGCCGTGAACGCCGAGTCCCGCAGGGCCGCTCAGGAGAAGATCTGGAGCGAGATCGAGGTCGGCAAGAAGTACCACGGCGTTGTGAAGTCCCTGACTTCCTACGGCGCTTTCGTGGACATCGGCGGCGTGGACGGCATGGTCCATGTTTCCGAGCTGAGCTGGAACCGCATCAAGACCCCCGCCGACGTTGTCAAGGTCGGCGACGAGATCGATGTTTACGTCATCTCCTTCGACCCCGAGAAGCACAAGATCTCCCTGGGCTACAAGACCGCCGAGATGAACCCCTGGAACCAGTTCATGACCAACTACGCCGTTGGTGATGTGGTGGATGCCAAGGTCGTGAAGCTGATGACCTTCGGTGCCTTTGCCGAGATCCTGCCCGGTGTGGACGGCCTGATCCACATCTCCCAGATCGCCGACCGCCGCATCAACAAGCCCGAGGATGTCCTGTCCGAGGGTCAGCAGGTCAAGGTCAAGATCACCGATGTTGACGCGGAGAACAAGCGCATCTCCCTGTCCATCCGCGCCCTGCTGGAGGACGGCGAGGACGCCGAGTAAGCTTTCCTGAAAACCATACCGGGGTAGAATCTACCCCGGTATTTTGCAATATCGCCAAGGCGCGCCGCCCGGTACACCCCTCCTCAGTCAGGGCTGCGCCCTGCCAGCTCCCCCGGAGGGGAAGCTCTAAACCTTCCCCTCCGGGGAAGGTGGCCCGCCGATAGGCGGGACGGAAGAGGGGCTTTACGGGAGAGAGCGGTGCGTATTTCCTAGCCGCTCCCGCCCGGCACACCCCTCCTCAGTCAGGGCTGCGCCCTGCCAGCTCCCCCGGAGGGGAAGCTTTTAACCTTCCCCTCCGGGGAAGGGGGACCGCCGCCGTAGGCGGTGGTGGAAGAGGGGCGTTACGGGAGAGAGCGGTGCAGCTTTGACGGTATTGCAATATTTTAACAATCACCCCAGAAAGGATGTTCATTCCATGGTCAAACACATTATTCTGTTCACCCTGAAAGAAGACGCCGACAAGCCTGCCGTCATTGCTGCGGCCCAGGCTGCGCTGCTGCCTTTGGTGGGCCAGATCCCCGGCCTTACCAAGATGGAGGTGAAGCCCTGCTTCTGCGGCCCGGACTTTGTGCTCTATTCCGAGTTCGACAGCCGGGAGGCCCTGAATGGCTACGCCGATCACCCCCTGCATGTAGAGGCCAAGTCCCACTTCTTCCCCTGGGTGGCCTCCAGAATGCCTGGGGACTACGAAGTATAAGGAGAAAAACACCATGAAAGCAATCGTGACCGTTGTGGGCCAGGACCGGGTGGGCATCATCGCCGCCGTCTGCTCCAAGCTGGCCGAGTTCAATGTCAATGTGCTGGATATCAGCCAGACCGTTATGCAGGGCTATTTTACCATGATGATGGCTACGGAGGTTTCCGCCTGCAATGTCCCCCTGGCAGAGCTTGCCCATAGGATGGACGAGCTGGGCGTTCAGATGGGCCTGTCCATCCGGGTGCAGCGGGAAGATATCTTCCAGTCCATGCACCGCATCTGAGGAGGCCCCATGCTGGATCAAAATGACATTCTGTCCACCCTGGACATGATCGACAATCAGCACCTGGATATCCGGACTATCACCATGGGCATCAGCCTTCTGGACTGCGCCGATGAGGATTTGTCCGCCTGCTGCAAAAAGATCTACGATAAAATCACCCGCTGCGCCAAGGACCTGGTCCGTGTGGGCCGGGAGATCGAGGCGGAGTTCGGCATACCCATTGTGAATAAGCGCATTTCCGTCACCCCCATTTCTCTGGTGGCCGCTGCCTGCCGGACGGAGAGCTATGTGGAGATCGCCAAGACCCTGGATGCTGCCGCCAAGAAATGCGGCGTCAACTTCATCGGCGGCTTCTCCGCCCTGGTGCAGAAGGGCGCTACGATCAGCGACTGGAAGCTGATCCGCTCCATCCCCGAGGCCATGGCCTCCACGGATATGGTCTGCGCCAGCGTCAACGTGGGCTCCACCAAGGCCGGCATCAATATGGATGCCGTGGCCGAGATGGGCCGCATCGTCAAAAAGACCGCCGAGCTCACCCGGGACAAGGACTGCCTGGGCTGCGCCAAGCTGGTGGTCTTTGCCAACGCCGTGGAGGATAACCCCTTCATGGCCGGTGCCTTCCACGGCGTGGGGGAGCCGGAGTGCGTCATCAATGTGGGCGTTTCCGGCCCCGGGGTCGTGTACCACGCCCTGCAAAGCGTCAAGGGCCAGCCCTTCGACGTGGTGGCTGAGACCGTGAAGAAGACCGCCTTCCGCATTACCCGCATGGGTCAGCTGGTGGGCGTAGAGGCCTCCCGCCGCCTGGGTGTGCCCTTCGGCATTGTGGACCTGAGCCTGGCCCCCACCCCTGCCATCGGCGACAGCGTGGCGAGAATTCTGGAGGAGATGGGCCTCGAAACCTGCGGCACCCACGGCACCACCGCAGCCCTGGCATTGCTGAACGACGCCGTGAAGAAGGGCGGCGTGATGGCCTCCAACCATGTGGGCGGCCTGTCCGGCGCTTTCATCCCCGTGTCTGAGGACGAGGGCATGATCGCCGCCGCCGAGAAGGGCACCCTGGTCCTGGACAAGCTGGAGGCCATGACCTGCGTCTGCTCCGTGGGCCTGGATATGATCGCCGTTCCCGGGGACACCACCGCTTCCACCATCTCCGCCATCATCGCCGACGAGGCGGCCATCGGCATGGTCAATTCCAAGACCACCGCCGTGCGCATCATCCCCGCCC
>OIYG01002511.1_pt1 | contig 11565 bp, 9 predicted proteins | sample 1587861 | NCBI WGS metagenome assembly OIYG01 (sample SAMN03283272) | human gut metagenome | biome: human-associated habitat; material: feces | host: Homo sapiens | place: Peru | collected 2012 | reverse complement strand
GACAACACCAGTCAAGATGAAGGAATTAGTATCAAAGATTGATCCAGGTGATAAGTCTAAACCGTTACTTATCTTTTTAGGGAAAGATTTACTTGGTAATTGTGTTACTTGTCGTTTAGACAAGATGCCTCATTTACTCATTGCAGGTGCTACCGGTTCTGGTAAATCAGTATGTATGAACTCCATTATTACTTCATTACTGTTACGTACAAAACCAGATGAAGTAAAAATGTTATTAATTGATCCTAAAAAAGTAGAATTTACACCTTATCATAAGATTCCGCATTTAATAGGTCCAGTTATCAATGACCCTCAGCAGGCAAACAATGCTTTAAAGGTTATTGTTAAAATCATGGATGACCGTTATGACTTGTTTGCTAAAGCTGCGGTAAAAAATATTGGCGATTACAATGCAAAAGTTGCAAATGATACAAGTGAAAATAAACCTAAACCACTACCATATATCGTAGTTATTATTGATGAACTTGCTGATTTAATGGTTGTGGCTGGAAAAGATGTAGAAAGCTCCATTCAAAGAATTACGCAACTTGCTAGAGCTGCAGGTATTCATTTGATTGTAGCTACACAACGACCATCTACTGATGTTATTACAGGTATTATTAAAGCTAATATTCCTAGCCGTATTGCCTTCAGTGTATCCAGTGGTATTGATTCTCGTACAATTTTGGATCATGTTGGTGCGGAAAGATTACTTGGTAATGGTGATATGTTGTATCTACCAATAGGTGAATCTAATGCACTACGTGTACAGGGTGTATATGTAACAGATGATGAAGTTAAGAAAATTACTGACTTTGTATCTAGTGAAGCTATTCCTATGTATGATGATTCATTTATTCGTTTAGAAGGAATTGAAGGTAATGAAGATACAGCTATTGCAAGTGCTGAAGAAGATCCTCTTTATAAAGAAGTAAAAGATTATGTTATCGATGTTCAAAAAGCATCCACATCTCTATTACAAAGAAGATTTGGTATTGGCTATAACCGTGCCGCAAGAATGATAGATATCTTGGAATCACAAGGGATTATTGGACCAGCACAAGGTTCTAAACCAAGAGATGTATATATCAAAAGAAGCGATATAACAGATAATACTGAAGAATAATCTAAAAGAATTCATGATTCTCAGGTAATTGAGGCTCAAGAATTCTTTTTTTATCACTAAAAAGCGATAAAAAAATATGAATGAATATGAATTATCAGTAAAATAAAATAATAACAAATGATTTATGATAGAATTAATTAGAGTTATGGAGGTTTTCTATGAAAGGCATCATTTTAGCTGGTGGTAGTGGTACAAGATTATATCCTTTAACAAAGGTCACAAGTAAACAATTATTACCAGTATACGATAAACCAATGATTTATTATCCTTTAAGCACATTAATGCTTGCAGGTATTCAAGATATACTAATTATTTCTACACCTACAGATTTACCTAATTTTGAAAGATTATTAGGTGATGGCAGTCAATTTGGTATTCATCTAAGTTATAAAGTGCAAGAAACACCAAATGGTTTAGCACAGGCATTTGTTTTAGGTGAAGAATTTATTGGAGATGACTCGGTATGTTTAATCCTTGGCGATAATATTTTCTATGGTAATGGCTTTGGATCAATGTTGAGAAATGCTGTTAATAATACAGAAAGCAGAAATCATGCGACAGTATTTGGAAAATATGTGAGTGATCCAGAAAGATTTGGCGTAGCTGAATTTGATGAAAATGGCAAAGTAATCAGTTTAGAAGAAAAACCAAAAGAGCCAAAGAGCAACTATGCAGTTGTAGGACTATATTTCTATGATAATCGTGTAGTAGAATATGCTAAATCATTAAAACCTAGTGCACGTGGAGAATATGAAATCACGGATTTAAATAGAATTTATTTAGAAAATGGAGAACTTGATTGCCAAGTATTTGGTAGAGGTTTTGCATGGCTTGATACAGGTACTGTAGATTCATTAGCGAAAGCCAGTGATTATGTAAAACTCGTTGTAGAAGTGCAAGGTATTCGTATTTCTGTACCAGAAGAAATTGCTTATTACAACAAGTGGATTGATGAAAAAACACTTTTAGAAGCAGCAGAAACTTATGGCAAGAGTCCATATGGTGAACACCTTCGTACGATTGCAAAAGGCAATGTTCAAACAACGTATTTGAAGGAGAAAAAATAAATGAAGGTTATTTTTCTTGGCGGTGGATATTTAGGATTTAACCTGAGCAAGCTGCTTGAAGATACATATGAAACAGCTTTATGGGGAATAGACAGCCCATATACTTCATTGTCTGATTCTTTTTGTAAAGTAAATGCTTTTGATGAAGAAGCGATGGGAGAATTAGATTTTAAAGATGCTGTAATTGTAGATACAATTTCTTTAGTATCTAATGATGCAAAAAGCGAAGATGCAGATGCTATATTAGAGAATGTAAGAAAGAAATATGAAACATTAATTGAAATATTAAAAAAAGGACAGGCTAAGCAATTTATCTTCTTTTCGAGTGGTGGAACAATTTATGGCAGCCATAAAGATAAAGTTAGCGAAGAGGTTAGTACTAATCCAGAGACACTATACGCAAAAAGTAAAGTGATGCTTGAAAAAATGCTTCAAAATAGTGGTATCAATTATTTAATTCTACGATTATCAAATCCATATGGTGGTTATCAGATAGCTGGTAAAAGACAGGGTGTAATTCCAATCTTAATTCGATCAGCTTTATTAGATGAACCATTCCATTTATGGGCAAGTTCAGACAGTGTGCGTGATTATTTCTATATCGATGATTTATCTAAAGCAATTGATTTACTGATTCAACATAATATCAGTAGAGAAATAATCAATGTCGGTAGTGGTACAGGTGCAAGTCTAGAAAAAGTAATTGAAATTATTGAAGAAGAAACAAATTCAAAAATAGAAATTACAAGAGAAGACAGTAATGTGCCAATTGTAGATTCTATTGTATTAGATATACATAAACTTGAAACATTAACAGGTTATAAACCAACCGTTAGTTTAGAAGAAGGAATTAAATACGAAATAATGCGTATTAAGGAGGAAATATGAAGTTTTTAATTACAGGTGGAGCAGGATTTATTGGTGGAAACTATGCTCATATCATGACTGAGAAGTACCCTGAAGATGAATTTATAGTATTAGATGCATTAACATATGCTGGAAATCTAGAAACATTAAAGCCACTTCAAAATCGTCCAAATTTCCGTTTTATCAAAGAAGATATCTGTAATAGAGAAAAGATAGATGAGTTATTTGAAAAGGAAAAGTTTGATGTTGTAATTAACTTTGCGGCTGAAACACACGTTGATCGTTCTGTATTACATCCAGAAGTATTCTTAAATACAAATATTATGGGAGTGCAGGTATTATTAGATGCTTCATTAAAATATGGTGTATCACGCTTCCATCAAGTTTCTACAGATGAAGTATATGGTGATTTACCATTAGATAGACCTGATTTATTATTTACAGAAAGTACACCATTACATACAAGTTCACCTTATTCTGCTTCTAAAGCAAGCGCTGACTTATTATGTATGGCATATCATCGTACATATCATCTACCACTAACAATCAGTAGATGTTCAAATAACTATGGTCCTTATCAGTTCCCTGAAAAACTAATTCCATTAATGATTGCAAGAGCATTAAATAATGAATCATTACCAGTATATGGGGATGGAGCAAATGTCAGAGACTGGTTACATGTAAGTGATCATTGTACAGCGATTGATTTAATTGTTCGTAATGGTAAAGTAGGCGAAGTATATAACATTGGTGGTCATAATGAAAGAACAAATCTTGAAGTCGTTAAGACAATTTTAAATCAATTAGGAAAATCTGAAGATTTAATTCATTATGTTAAAGATCGTCCAGGACATGATTTACGTTATGCAATTGATCCAACAAAGATTGAAACAGAACTTGGCTGGAAACCACAATATGTATTTGAAACAGGCATTAAACAGACAATTGACTGGTATTTAGAAAATAAAGACTGGTGGCAGCATATTATTTCTGGAGATTATAAAAATTATTACGCTGAAATGTATAAGGAACGTCAATAATTATGGAATATGATGTAATTGTTGTAGGTGCTGGTTTTGCTGGTGCTACAGCTGCTAGAAAGTTAGCTGAAAAAGGAAAAAAGGTACTTGTTTTAGAAAAAAGAAACCATGTTGGTGGAAATGCCTATGACTATGAAGATGAAAATGGGGTAATTCGTCATGAATATGGTCCTCATATTTTCCATACAAATAGTGACAAGGCAGTTGAATTCTTAAGTGAATATACAGATTGGCATCCATATGTTCATAGAGTATTAGGTTATATTCATGGAAAGCTGGTACCTATACCATTTAACTTAAAATCTATTGAATTATGTTTTGATGAAGAAAAGGCTACACATTTAAAAGATGCTTTAATTCGCGCTTATGGATTAGAAACAAAAGTTCCTATTTTAGAGCTTAGAAAACATCCTGATCCAGAAGTAAAAGAATTAGCTGAATTTATCTTTGAAAATGTATTTAAATATTACACCATGAAACAATGGGGTTATACAGCAGAAGAAATTGATCCTGCAGTAACAGCAAGAGTACCAGTACTTGTTTCATATGATGACCGTTATTTTCAGGACTCTTTCCAACAGATGCCAAAACATGGTTATACAAAAATATTTACAGAAATGTTAAATCATCCAAATATTGAAGTTAGATTAAATGTTGATGCAAATACACTGTTAAAACCAGATGTTCAGAAAAAAGAAATCTTATTCGAAGGAAAGAAATATGAAGGTTTAGTTATTTATACTGGTATCCTCGATTCTTTCTTTGGCTATTGCTTAGGGGAATTACCATACCGCAGTTTATATTTTGATGTAAAAAGTGAAAAAGGAAACTATCAACCAGTTGCTACAGTAAATTATCCAGATAGAAGCGACGTACATCCTTTTACTCGTATTACAGAATATAAGCATTTTATGGAAAATGCACCAGAAGACAAAACAACTATCGCTATAGAGTATCCATCTGCTTATAATCAACATGCTGAAAAGGGAAATACTCCTTATTATCCTATTTTTACAGATGAAAGTAAGCAAAAATATAACGCATATAAAGAGTTAGCAGATAAGATTCCAAATCTTCTTCCACTTGGAAGATTAGCAGAATATCGCTATTACAATATGGATGCGATTATAGAACATGCAATAGATGTAGTAAGTGAGTTATAATTGAAAAGGTCTTTATGACCTTTTCAGTTTTTATAAAACGGTTATAATAAAGATATTTTGGAGCTTATAAATTAATGGATAGTAAAATTATTAAAAACTATATATATAACATCTTGTATCAACTTGTTCGTATTATCTTGCCAATGGTACTTGTACCATATACTTATGCACATATTACACCACCTGTTCTAGGTATTTCTTCTTTTGCAAGCAATATCATGAGCTGGTTTATTTTATTTGGTATTCTTGGTGTAAATACATATGGCAATAGAGAAATAGCTAAAGTAAGAAATGATCCACAGAAATTAAATACAGCATTCTTTGAAATATTCTACATGCAAGTATTGAATATGATTATTGCCATGATTGCGTATTATATTTTCTGCCTTGCAACAGTTAAAGAAAATTTATATGTATATTTACTAACTGGTATTACGATGTTTGCAACAATGTGTGATATCACATGGTTATTTTATGGCTTGGAAGATTTTAAAAAAGCAAGTATTCGTAATATTATTGTGAAAATTCTTGGCGTAAGTTTAATATTTTTACTATGTAAATCACCAAGTGATTTATGGAAATACATTTTAATCAATGCCGGCAGTGAATTATTAGGCCAATTTATTATGTTTGCTCAACTCAAAGAATATATTTCTTTTGAGAAGGTATCCATTGTAAATGCATATAAACATCATTTTAAGGCAACATTCCAGTTGTTTGTGCCAACTATTGCGATAAGTGTTTATACAATGCTTGACCAAACAATGTTAGGATATTTATATAGTGCAGAACATTTGGAATTTTATAAAACATCGATGAACTTTGTTAAGATGTTCTTATACTTTATTACTTCTATTGGTAGTGTAATGTTACCAAGAGTGACAAATGTTTACTATAATGATGCTAATGGACAAGAAAAAGCAGAAGCTTTAGTAAATACAACAATGAAGATTGCTTTGTTATTAGCTTTACCAATGTGTTTTGGTATGATTGCTGTAGCCCCTAATCTAATGGCATGGTATTTACCTACAGCACCTATTATTGCCGCATTAGTGTGTCTTGGAGCACCAATCGTAATATTTATTTCCATGTCAAATGTTACAGGTATTCAGTTTATGGTTCCTACAGGAATGTATAAACGTTACTCAGCAAGTGTTATCAGTGGAGCAATTATTAACTTTATTTTGAATTTAATTACAATTCCTAAGATAGGTGCATATGGAGCAGTAGCAAGCAGTGTTATCGCCGAAGCAAGTGTTACATTAATTCAATTTATTTCTGTATCGAAAAAGGTTAAAATTAATTTAAACAATAAATCTTATTATGTATATTTAATTGGTTCTTTATTAATGCTTGCGGTTGTTTATTTTGAGGGTAAAGTTTTACCTCTTAATATTATCGGTACATTAGTACAAGTTATGACAGGTGCCATAATCTATTTATTGATATTAGTTGTAACAAAAGAAGAACTTACACAAAAAGTAGTTAGCAAGCTAAAAGGAAGGAAACAAAATGCCTAAAGTCAGTATCGTTGTAGCCGTATATAACGTTGAAAAATATGTTTCAAAATGTATCGAATCTATTTTGAAACAAACTTTTACTGATTTTGAATTACTTTTAGTTAATGATGGTTCTAAAGATTCAAGCTTATCTATTTTAAAAGAATATGCGCTTAAAGATTCACGAATAGATATTATTGATAAACCTAATGGTGGCTTATCTGACGCAAGAAATACAGGTATGCGTAAAGCACAGGGTAAATATATTTACTTTGTGGATGGCGATGATTTTATTGAAGAAACATTAGTAGAAAAATGTGTTAATAAATTAGAAGAAACAGAAAGTGATATGGTAATGTTTGATATTTATCAATATTATCTTGAAACGGGTAAAAAAGAAATTATCGCTAATCCATTTGATGAAGATAAAATCTATTCAATTTTTGATACACCAGAATTATTAACAAATATCAAAAACTGTGCATGGAATAAAATGTACAAATTATCTTTATTCAAAGATAATGATATAGAATATCCATGGGGTTATTATTACGAGGACCTGGGCACAACATATCGCCTGCTTGCAAGATGTAAGAAAGTCGCATTTATTCATGAACCTCTATATGATTATTTACAGGATCGTCCTGGTAATATCACATCACAATTTAATTTCTCTGTATATCATGTGTTAGATATGGTAAAACTGACATTAGATGATTACAAGAAATTAGGATTATATGAAAAATTCTATGAAGAATTAAAGTATTTAGGCTGCATTAATATTATTGAATGTCTGAAAAAGACAAGAAATGTAACTGATGCAAAAATGACAGATAAATTTATACAGGTATGTTTCTGGTATATACGTCAAAACTGGCCAGAATTTCCTAAGTGTAAATATGTAATAAAAAGAGAAAAATATGACTGGATTTATATGCATCCAGCAATATTAAAACTATATTTAAACTATAAGAGAAGGGGGAAATAACGATGGCAGAAGTAACAATTGTTGTTCCAATTTACAAAGTAGAAAAATATTTAAGAGCGTGTTTTGAATCATTATTAAAACAAACAAGTGATGAATATACAGTTTTAGCAATTAATGATGGTTCACCAGACAACTGTGAAGAGATCATTAAAGAATACTGTGCTAAATATCCTGAAAAAATTAAAGGAATCAAAAAAACAAACGGAGGATATGGTTCTGTTTTACAGGTTGCTTTAAAAGAAATTAAAACACCATATTTTTTAGTGTGTGATCCTGATGATACATTAGAGGAAGATGCTGTAGATACTTTATTAAATATGGCTAAAATTTCTGGTGCTGATATCACAATTGGTGCAAAAACTTTTGTTTATGAAGACAGCAAAGATCGCGATTATGATCTAGCCTATAATAAAGAATTTGTAACATTGCAAACAAATACTGTTTATAAAAATACAACAAAGGAATTTGATGACTTGTTCTTTATTGATCCTAGTCCTCATGCAAAGCTATATCGTACAGATATTGCAAGAAATATTAAATTCCCTGAAAAAGTAGGCTATACAGATAATCTTTTATTCTATATCAGTTTATTAAACAGCAAGAAAGTTATTTATACAGATAAAGCACTTGCAAATTATTTAGTAAACCGTACTGGAAATACAATGACTGATGTATCTTATAAAGCAATGAATGGTCAGATTTTAGTATTTAAGACAATTTTAACACAGGCAGAAAAACTAACTAATGTTAGAGATATTTTCTATTACCGTATGTTTGAAAGCTATAAATTCATGCTATATCAATCAAGAAGAATGAATTGTACAGTTGAAGAGTATGAAACTGCTTTAAATTATCTAGGTACTTTTGTAGAAAAGCTATGTGCACATGAAAAAGCAATTAAACCTCTTTATAAAAAATATACAAAGTGTTCATTTATTGAAAGAATGAAAGATGAAGCTTTAATGAATGCAAAACAATTTGACTTTACTTATCGTCATATTGTGAAAAAGATGGTAGCTGAATTTTCAAAGAAATAGTTGGAGGAATGCATGAAGTTATCTGTAATTGTACCAATGTATAATGTTTCTGCATATGTCCGTGAATGTTTAGATTCTCTAGTAGCACAAACTTTACAAGATATGGAAGTTATCATGGTTGATGATGGCTGTACTGATGATACTCCATCAATTGCTCAAGAATATGCAAATTACAATATGAATTTCCACTTGATACATAAGAAAAATGGTGGTTTATCTGATGCGAGAAACTATGGCATGAAGTTTGCTAAAGGAGAATATATTGGTTTTCTAGATAGTGATGATTTTGTTGAATCAACTTTATATGAAAAGATGGTTAATATAGCAAACGAAGGTAATGATATCGTTGTTACAGATATTGAATATTACTACAAAGATCATCCTGAAAAATGTTTTGTGATGAAGGGATTATCCTGTTTTGAAGCAGAGAGTATTCAAAAGAAAGCATTATTATCACCAATGTTTGCCTGGAATAAGATATATCGCTCATCACTATTTAAACAATATGATTTATTGTATCCGGTAGGCACATGGTATGAAGATATACCAGTGACGACTTTATTATTTGCTAAAGCGGATAATATTGGCTATTTACCAGAATGTTTAATGCATTATAGACAAAGAGAAGATTCAATTATGTCCTCTGTTATGAGTCCTAGAATTAAAGAAATCTTTAATGTTATGGAACTAGTTCGTAATACATTTAAAAAATATGATTTATATGAAGAATATTATGATGAACTGGAATATTTACATATTGAGCATTTAAGATTGTATGGTATGTTCCGTTTTATCCGTTCACCATACTGGAGTGAATGCTATAAAGAATCTTGTAGAGTTATGAAGGAATTTTTCCCACACTGGAAAAAAAACAAATATATCGAGAATTTATCAGACAAGAATCGCATTTTCTTGAAATGGTATAATAGAATCACTGCGTGGGCATTTCACGCAAAAATTCGATAAAGGAGAATATTTACGCGTACACGTTATTCATTTTACAACTTTATAGTTAGCACAATTGCAGCGGTTCTATTACCGGTGATTGGTGTCATAAAAGTAAAACTGTTTATTAACTTCTATGGAAGTGAATTAAATGGTTTACAGGTCACAATAGCTCAGGTTATTACGTTTTTGAATATTTGTGAGCTGGCGTTTTCACTTGCTTTTAGACAACTTTTATACAAGCCATTAGCTAATGATGATAAAGATGAAATTTTAAATATATACCATGGTGCTGTTAAGATATTTAGAAGGGCAGGCATGATTGTGACAGGAGCTTCGCTATTAGTAGCTTGTGTTTATCCATTCTTTGCTGTTTCACCTTTAAATTATTATCAAACAGTTGGAGTTTTCTTATTGTTAGCTTTACCATATGGTATTTCTTATTTCCTGATGGGACCAAATTTGGTTATTATTGCAGACCAGAAAGAATATAAGATTAATTTACTCATTCAAAGTATGTCTATTCTACGAATGGTATTTATGGTACTTGCTATTCAACTTAAGATGGATTTCTTCTGGATACTGATTATTGAAGGATGTAATATCTTAATCTCTAATACAGGTGCTAGATTTATTGCTTTAAAGGCATATCCTTGGCTTAAGAATAAACCTTCAAATTTAAGTGATACATCTTTTGCTCATCACGCTAAATATGCAATTATTCAACGCTTATCAGAACTTGCAATTACCCAAACAGATAATATTGTTATCTCAGGTATTATGGGATATGCAATGACTTCTGTTTATTCTACATTTAGTTATTTGACTGATAATATTAGTAAAATTACTCAATCAATGGTTACTTCACCAATGAATTCGTTTGGAAACTTGTTCAATGATAAAAATGGTAATGTATACAGCGTATTTACTGAATTTTTCAATTTTGCAAGTTTTGTAGCGACAATAGTATCAGTTGTTATCTTTGTAGTAATGCCTCAATTTGTACATATCTGGATGAATCGACCAGAATATACTGTAACAGTTATGATGGCTTTAGCATTTGCATTTAATATTTTCTATATGACAATTCGTCAATCAATTATTATTCCTCGAGATGCAAATGGTTTATATGTTGATGCGAAAAATAATGCTTATTTATTAGCAGTCACAAAAATAGTTCTTTCTATTATTCTTGTTAGTAAATTAGGTTTATTAGGTGTTATATTAGCCACAACTATCGCATACTGGACGATTGATTTCTTCTATAATCCAGTTCTTGTTTATCGCAAAGTATTTAATCTACCAGTATGGAGATACTACGCTATGGTACTAAGTAGATTAGCTGTCGGTATTGTTATAGGGTTAGTGAGCTATATTTCATGGAATAATTGTTTAGGCTATGTTAATGGTGGAGTATCACATCTAGTTATCAGTATTTTATTATTAGGTGTAGCAGTTGTTATTGTTACAACAATTATTTATTCAATAAGCTATAAGTCATTTAGAATGTTAGTTTCTAGATTTGTTAATATTCTAAGAAGAAAAAGAGAGAATCGTAAAGCTTAATCTCAATAACATTAGATTTTATGCGAGATTGATTGAATCAAATTCAAAATATGACTTATAATATACACGGAAAGAAGGAGAAAAAATGGATAAGTTCTTAGTAGAAGTTAGTGCACGTCACATTCATGTTACTCAAGCAGACATGGACATCTTATTTGGAAAAGGATCTGAATTACATCCTGTTAAGGAATTAAGCCAACCAGGTCAATTTGCAAGTGAAGAAAAGTTAACATTAAAAGGACCTAAAGGAAGCTTAACAGCTAGAAT
>OIYG01002507.1_pt1 | contig 11575 bp, 9 predicted proteins | sample 1587861 | NCBI WGS metagenome assembly OIYG01 (sample SAMN03283272) | human gut metagenome | biome: human-associated habitat; material: feces | host: Homo sapiens | place: Peru | collected 2012 | reverse complement strand
TTATCGAGCATTTTGGCAACGCAGATGCCGTGCCGCAGCCGCCGGAGCGGTGCTTGAGCCGTTAGGCGGGAATTGTGCGGTATTGCCCTAAACTTTAAGCAGAAAAACACACCATGACCTAGAAAGAGGTACCCCATGGCAGAAATTCGCGTACTGGATAAGCATACCGCTGAACTGATCGCCGCAGGCGAGGTGGTGGAGAGGCCTGCTTCGGTTGCAAAGGAACTGCTGGAAAACGCCATCGACGCCGGTGCAACGCAGATTACGCTCTCCATCGTGCGCGGCGGCATTCAACAGCTGCAAATTGCGGATAACGGCAGCGGCATTGAGGCAGAGTATATCGATAAAGCCTTTGTGCGCCACGCAACCAGCAAAATTGCCAGTGCCGAGGATCTGGGCCACATCCACACCCTTGGCTTCCGCGGCGAAGCGCTTGCTTCCATCGCCAGCGTGGCCAGGGTAGAGGTGCTGACCCGCACCGAAGCGGACGAATACGCCTGCTGCTATCGCATTGAGGGCGGCGAGCCCCAGGGCATGGAGCCCGGCGCCCGCCCGCGCGGCACCACCGTAACGGTGAACGATCTGTTCTATAATACGCCCGCCCGCATGAAGTTCCTGAAAAAGGACATCAGTGAGGGAACTTTTGTGGCGGATATCGTTCTGCATGAAGCGTTGTCCCACCCGGAAATTGCATTCCGCTTTCTGCGGGACGGCAAGCAGCAGTTCATGACCCCCGGTGACGGCCAGCTGCGCAGCGCTGCCTATGCGGTGCTGGGGCGGGAGTTTGCCCGCGACCTGCTGCCGCTGGATGGCGATGGCGGCGTTTATAAAGTGACCGGCCTTGTCACCCCGCCGCGCGCCTGCCGGGCGTCTCGCAGTGCGCAGCATTTTTACGTCAATGGCCGCTATGTCAAAAACCGCACCATGATGGCTGCGCTGGAAAACGCTTACAAGGGTACCCTGATGCAGGGCAAATACCCCGGCGCCATCCTGCGCGTTGATATGCCGGCGGACCTGGTGGACGTCAACGTACACCCCGCCAAAACCGAGATCCGTTTTGCGCGGGAAAGCGATGTGTTCGATGCGGTCTACCGCACGGTGCGCGCGGCCTTGGCTGCCCCCGGCAGCGGAGAATGCCGCTTTGATTTGGGTCATGTGGCAAAGGAGAAGCCCCAGCCCGCCCCGCAGCAGACAACGCTGCCCGGCAGTGCTCCGGCACAGTCCAACCCCCAGCGGCCTGCCGCTGCCCCGGCTCAGCCGCCGCAGCCGCAAAAGCACTTCAACACCCTTTCCGCGGCAGAGTACCGCGCATTGAATAAGCTCACGGCCCCGGTGCCTGCCCGCACGCTGCCCGGTACCAGCGGAGTGATGGAGCTGAACTCGGTGCGGGCACCATTTAATGCACCCAGCACCCCGCAGTTTGCCGCCCCCGCGCCGCACACGGCACAGGAGGACCTGCTGGACATTCTGCCCGATCTGCCGGAACAGCAGCCCAAGGCAGAACCCGCTGTAACCACAGCCTCCGCGCAGCAGCCTGCCCCGGCCCAGCTGGAAAATATTGAATCACCGGAACTGCCGGAAGCGGAAAAATCTGCCACCGGCCTGAGCGCACTGCCCATCACCCACAATGACCCAACTGCCCAGGCGGACATCCCGCCGGAGCAGACGACCTTTGCCCCGGCACCCACCAGCCTGCCGCTGCGCGTGGTGGGGGAGGTATTCAAAACTTATATCATCACCGAGCGCAACAATGAGCTTTGTCTGATCGATAAGCACGCCGCGCATGAGCGCATCCTGTTTGAGCAGCTCGCCAAGGATTACGGCAATGTTCCGTCCCAGATGCTGCTTGTCCCCGTGCAGGTCAACCTTTCCGCCGAGGAAAAGCAGGCCCTGCTGGCCCACCAGGAACTTTTGCAGAACAGCGGTGTGGAAGTGGATGATTACGGCGGCTTTACCGTTGTGGTGCGTGCCGTTCCCGCGGACGTTCCGGTGGACGATGTGGGGGATATGGTGCTGGAACTGGCCAACCATTTGCTGAACGGCGGCCGCGATGCCCTGCGGGAGAAAACCGAGTGGGTGCTGCATTCCATTGCCTGCCGCGCCGCCATTAAAGCGGGGGACAGGACCACCACCGATGAAATGCTGGCCCTGGCCCAGAAAATTATGGACGGCAGTGTGCCGCCGTTTTGTCCCCATGGTCGCCCCTGCGTGCTGAAGCTGACCCGGAAGGAGCTGGAAAAACAGTTTGGACGCCTTGTATAATGCCGCCAAGCCCCGCGTGGTTGCCATTGGCGGACCGACGGCAACTGGTAAAACCGCACTCTCGGTCGCCTTGGCCAAACGCTTTGGCGGCGAGATCATCAGTGCGGATTCCATGCAGATCTATCAGGGGCTGGATGTTGGCACTGCCAAAGTGACCCCGGAAGAAATGCAGGGGGTGCCGCACCATCTTGTCGGCTTCCTTGCGCCGGAACAGGCGTTCAGCGTGGCGGATTTTACCACCCTTGCGGGGAAAACCATCACCCAGCTGACGGCACAGGGCAAGCTGCCGCTGGTTGTGGGCGGTACAGGGCTGTACATTACCAGCCTGCTCAACGGCATTGGCTTTACGCCGGAAAAAGTGGATCCCGCCATCCGGCAGGAGCTGCAAGCCCGCCTGCAGGCGGAAGGCTCCCAGGCGCTCTATGCAGAACTTGCCGCGGTGGACCCGGGCTATGCCGCCAAGGTGCATCCCAACAACACCCCTCGGGTCATCCGTGCTTTGGAACTGTACCGTGCCACCGGCCGCAAGATGAGCGCTGAGCGCGAGGCCGCCCGTCCGGCGGAAAAACCTTACCGTTCACTCTGTCTCTGCCTGACCTGCCGCGACCGCACCCTTCTTTACCAGCGGATTGATACCCGCTGTGACCGTATGATGCAAAGCGGCATTCTGGAAGAGGCCAAACTGGTGTATGACCACCGCGATACCTACCGTACCGCGGCGCAGGCCATCGGCTACAAAGAGTTCTTCCCGTATTTTGAGGGAACAGCAGACCTGGAAAGCTGCCTTGCGCACCTCAAGCAGGCTTCCCGCAATTATGCCAAGCGTCAGCTGACCTGGTTCCGCCGCCAGACGGACGCTGTGTGGCTTTACCTGGAAGACGGAAACCTGGAACAGCAGGCGGCAGAACAGACCGAAGCGTTCCTGGCGGAAAACAACGCTTGAAATGCAGGAACAATATCGCTATATATAAAAGATAAAACCAAAGGGGGGATACCCAATGCATGAACAGAATGAAAGCCAGCCCAAAGCATTCATAAAAATTCTTTTTGCCCTGTTTACGGCGCTGCTGGTTGTGGTGCTTGGGTATCTCTGTATCCAAATCTACACGATCTTCCACCGAACTTACAAAACCGAAACCGCCATTGCCTACACCATGTCGGATAACATCACGCTGAAAGGCGTGGCAGTGTTCCAGGCAGTGGATGTGCCTGGCAGCGGCAACCTGGGATATGTGGTGCAGGATGGTGAGCGCGTCAGCGCGGGCACCATTCTGGCGGAACAGTATACGGATGATTCCCAGGGAGCAATGCGGGAACGGCTGGACCGGTTGGATCGTGCGATTTTGCTGCTGACAAAGTCGGAAAATTCCTCCGGCAGCGATCTTTCGGTTCTGACCACCCAGACGCGCACGGCGCTGTATAACCTGCTGGACCAGATCGACACAGCATCTTACGGCGCAATTCAGGATGCCGCGGAAGATTTTTTGCTGGCGCAAAATAAACTGCAGATCAGCACCGGTCAGGCGGCGGGCTTTGGCGAGGTACTGGCCAGCCTGCAGGCCGAGCGGGACGGCATTGCTGCCCAGCTGAACGGCCTGCAGACGATCGAAGCGGATACCAACGGGTATTTTGTCTCATCCGAAAGCGCCGCCCCGGTGGTGCGGGATTCCGCGGAGCTGGATGCCATGAGCCCGGCTGATCTGCAAAAGATGATCAACGCAGGGGAGACTCCGTCCAATGCCGACCTTGCCGGGCATATTGTAACCGGGTTTTCCTGGCGGTTTTATGCCGTGTGTTCGGCGGACCTTGCCGGGCGGTTGAACGGCCTGTCCCGCGTGAGCATCAGCGTTCCGGGCAAACAGGAAGAGTCTTTGGCTGCCACCGTGGTGGATGTGACCACCGATGAAGAAACCGGCCTTGCCAAAGTGGTGCTGGAATGCCGCAGCATCAATGCTCAGGTGCTCTGCCTGAATTATGAGGAAGCCGAAATCAGCCTGCACACCTACCAGGGCATCCGCATTGACCGCAGGGCCCTGCATATCGTGAACGGCCAGCGCGGCGTGTATGTCAAATACGGCGATTTGCAGCGCTTCCGCCGCATTACCATTTTATATGAGGACGATACCTACATCCTTGTACCGGAAGGCGGCAAAGTGGGGGAGGATAACGAGCTGCGCCTGTACGATGAGGTGATCGTGGAAGGCAGCAACCTGCAGGACGGCAAGCTGCTGTAAGGACAGAAAACGGGCGTTTTGCCCCACTTTCTGTTATATTTGTATTGACAACGAAGCAAAAATGGAAGATAATAAATACTGTATAGTTGTGACAAAAGCCAATCGAGGCTTTTTTTGTGCAATTTATACAACTAAGCAAACGTAAGGAGTAACTGCCATGTCCATGATAGACGGTTTGAGAAACGTCCTCGGAATCAACCAGGATCCCGAAGCAGATTCCTATGTGGATGATAACGAAGAGGATGATATCTTTCCTGGCGGTGGTCAGGGCGGTTCGCCAGCCCCGGAAGAAGCCTACCCCACGCAGGAAACTGCTAAGCAGCACAGCAACAAGGTGGTCAACATCAACGCTACCACCCAGCTGCAGGTTGTACTGGTCAAGCCGGAACGTTTTGACGATGCTGCTGCCATTGCAGACCAGCTGAACGCAAAGCGCACCGTTGTGCTGAACCTTGAATCTACCAACAAAGAAGTCTCCCGCCGTTTGATCGACTTTTTGTCCGGCGTGGCTTACGCCAATAACGGCCAGATCAAGCGTGTAGCAACCAGTACATTCATCATTACCCCGTATAACGTTGATATTATGGGCGACCTGCTGGACGAGCTGGAGAACAATGGCGTCTTCTTCTGATACAAGGACCCGCGGCTTTGTGCCGCCGCAGAACGAGGATGAACGCTTTTTGATGCGCCGGGTGGAAGAACTCTGCCGTACCGCCATGCAGCGTGGCATCCCGCGGGCAACGGGCTTCCTTTCGGACCGCGAACAGGCCCTTGCACAGGCCGCGCTCAACCGTGAGGGCTGCGATTTTGCCCGCTTTCAGGGCGGCTGGCCGGATGCGGAACGCAAAGTGCTCTGCATTGAACCACCGGATTCCTGGCCGGAAGAGCCAGTTGCGGTGCTGCATTTCACAGCGCCGCAGCAGGGCGGCAGCGCTGTGCCGGGCCACCGTGACTATCTGGGGGCAATCCTGGGTCTTGGCCTGGATCGTGCCTGTTTGGGGGATATCCTGCCGGATCCGGCCGATGCCCGCAGTGTGTATGGCTTTGTGCTGGAAGATAAGGCGGATTTTATTGCTTCCAACCTGACGGAAGCTGGCCGCAGCCCGGTGCATGTCGAGCGCTGCGATGCCGTGCCGGAAGAAGTCCTGCGCGGGCCGGAACGCCAGACGCAGGATGCAACGGTGCCATCTTTGCGGGCAGATACCGTATTGGCAGCCATGATGCGCACCTCCCGCTCCATTGCGGCGCAGGCAATCCAAAGCGGCAGGGTGGAAGTGAACCACGTTCCGCTGCGCACCGCCCATGAGGATGTGTTTGAAGGCGATATCTTCACCGTGCGGGGCGTTGGGCGCTACCGTCTGGTGGCAATCGGCGGCAAAAGCCGCAAGGACCGCATCTTTATCACGTTTTATCAGTATTGAACATAAAACCTGAATGTGAAACCCATGGGCCGGGGCAGCCCGGTAGCCGTGCCGAACGGTAAAATTTCGGATACCATTCCGGGTGTGTGCCACCCGAAACAGGAGGAATTTGGATGATTGCTTCGGATGATGTGCGCCGCGTGACCTTTGACCGTGCCATGCGCGGTTATCGTTGTGAGGACGTAGACGATTACCTCAAACAGGTTGCGGACAGCATCGACAGCCTGGCCGCAGAAAATGATGACCTGCAGAAAAAGCTGGTCATACTGGCCCAGCGCATTGACCAGTACCGTGCCGACGAAGATACCTTGAGCACAACCATGATCAATGCCCAGCGCCTTGGCGAGAACGTCATCAAGGAAGCCAAGCAGAAAGCTGCCGAGATCATCCGTGCCGCCAACATTAAGGCGGAGGATCGTGAACAGCGCGCCCGCGATGAGGTGGAGCTGGCCCAGCAGGAGCTTGTGACAATAAAGCAGGAAGCGGATGCGTTCAAAAAGCGCCTGATGGACCTGTACCGCCAGCACATCGAAATGATTGCCAAAATTCCGGAGTATCACCCCAACCGTGCAGAACAGCAGGCCGCGCAGCCGCAGCCGGAACCGCAGGAAGTCCCGCAGCAGCCTGCACCCCAGCCGGTAGAACAGCCTGCCCCGGCTCCGCAGCCGGAACCGGAACCCAACCAGCCAATCCCGGAGGATGTCCCGGCTCCGCAGCCCGCAGCCCCGGAGGAAAGCTACCCGGCATATGAGGAACCGGAATATTACGAGGCTGAGCCGGAAGAACCCGCCCAGCCCGAAGAGCCGGAACCGGCTCCGGCACCTGCCCCTGTCCAGCCGCTGGACGAGGAAAAGATCGATACGGTAGAATTTGCCTTTGCCCCCAAAACAAAGCCAATCCTGCCGGACGATGATATGCCATCCGTTGCCGGGCTTTACGGCGGGGATATGCCGGAAAAGCCCGCCAAGAAATCCGGCTCCCGCAGCCGCGGCGCTTCGGCCCGCAGCACGGGCAAAAATGCCCGCAAAACCAAGAGCCCTGCCAAAGCGGAACTTGACGCATTTGATGACATTGATTATGATGTTTGAGGTGCCGCTTTTGTGCGTGCGTGTACCCCAAGCATTTTAAGACCTGCCTGAACGGTGCAGAACTGCCGGGGCAACCTGGTATACTGCGCTTTGGACAAGCCGCCATATCAGCTATATTAAGGAAATAGAGGAGAGTTGGAAACTTTGCCGCAGAATTACAATGATACCATCCATAAGATGGCTACCCCCTTTGAAATGCGTGCCGGGCTGCCGAAAAAGGAACCCAAAATGCTGGAGGATTGGGAGAAAAACCACGTCTACGAAAAAATGATCGAACATAACGCGGATCTGCCGCGCTTTGTTCTGCATGATGGCCCTCCGTATGCCAACGGTAATATCCATATGGGTACTGCCCTGAACAAGATCATCAAGGATATCATCATCCGTGAAAAGAACATGTCGGGCTACTGTGCTCCCTATGTTCCCGGCTATGATACCCACGGTCTGCCCATTGAGCTGAAGGCTCTGTCCTCTCTGGGCGATAAAAAGGCCGGCATTTCCAAGCTGGAACTGCGCAAGATCTGCAAAGAGTTTGCTACCGAGCATATTGATGTGATGAACAGCCAGTTCGCCCGCCTGGGCGTTCAGGGCGATTTCGCCAACCCCTACCTGACCCTGCGCCCCGAATTTGAGGCACGCCAGGTGGAGATCTTTGGCGAGATGGCCAAGAAAGGCTATATCTACAAGGGCATGAAAGCCGTTTACTGGTGCCCGGAGGATCGCACTGCTCTGGCAGAAGCCGAAATCGAGTATGCCGAGGACGAGTGCGATTCTATTTATGTCCGCTTTAAGCTCACAGATGACCCCAACGGTGTTCTGGCCAAGTATGGTATCCCTCTGGACAAGGCATGGATCGTGATCTGGACCACCACCACCTGGACCCTGCCCGCCAACGTGGCAACCTGCCTGAACCCCAGCCTGGAGTATGCCTTCGTCAAAATCGGCGATGAATATCACCTGATGGCTGCCGGTCTGGTGGAATCCACCATGAAAGCCTGCCATATCGAGGATTACGAGGTTCTGGAGCCCCGCGTTCTCGGCGCTGAATTTGAACTGATGCAGTATCAGCACCCCTTCCTGGACCGCAAGGGCCTGGTTATCCTGGGTGACCATGTTACCCTGGAAGGCGGCACCGGCTGCGTTCATACCGCACCTGGCCACGGTGTTGAGGACTTTGAAGTCTGCGTCAACCACTACCCGCAGGTTCCCGTTATTGTCCCCGTGGACGATGGCGGTTACCTGACCGAAGAAGCAGGCAAAGAGTTTGCAGGCCTTAAGGTCTGGGCTGCCAACAAAGTTATTCTGGAGCACATCAAGCAGTCCGGCCACCTGATGGGCGTGCAGCACATCACCCACCAGTACCCGCATTGCTGGCGCTGCCACCATCCCATCATCTTCCGTGCAACCGAACAGTGGTTCTGCTCCATTGATAAGTTCCGCGAGGAAGCCTATAAGGCCATTGACGAAGTCAAGTGGCAGCCGGCCTGGGGTCATGACCGTATGCACGGCATGGTGCGTGACCGCAGCGACTGGTGCATCAGCCGTCAGCGCGTGTGGGGTGTGCCCATCCCGGTGTTCTACTGCAAGAACTGCGGCAAGTACCACATCACCGATGCTTCCATCAAGGCTGTCAGCGACCTGTTCCGCAAGGAAGGCTCCGATGCCTGGTATAAGTACGATGCCAACGAGATCATGCCCAAGACTGAGGTCTGCGAATGCGGCGCTTCTGACTGGGAAAAGGATCCCGACATCATGGATGTCTGGTTCGACTCTGGCTCTACCTGGAGCGCAGTCTGCCGCGAACGTCCCGAACTGAACTGGCCCGCTGACCTGTATATGGAAGGCGCCGACCAGTTCCGCGGCTGGTTCCAGTCCAGCCTGCTGACCAGCGTTGCCACCCAGGGCGTTGCCCCGTACAAAGGCGTTCTGTGCCATGGCTGGGTCGTTGATGAGCAGGGCAAGCAGATGCACAAATCTGCCGGCAACGGTGTGGAGCCGTCCGAAATCATCCGCGATTACGGCGCTGACATTGTTCGTCTGTGGGTTGCTTCCAGCGATTACACCGTTGATGTGCGCGCAGGCAAGAATATCTTCAAGCAGCTGTCCGAAGCATACCGCAAGATGCGCAACACCGCCCGCTTTATGCTGGGCAACATTGGCGATTTCAACCCTGCCACGGATATGGTTGCCGAGGATCAGCTGTTCGAAATCGACCGCTGGGCACTCAAGAGCTGCAACAGCCTGACCGCCAATGTGCGTGCCGCTTACGATAATTACGATTTCTCCCGTGCTTACCACGCAATCTACAACTTCTGCGTCATTGATATGTCCAACTTCTATATGGACGTCATCAAGGACCGCCTGTACTGCGCGGACGAGCACGCACGCCGCTGCGCCCAGACTGCGCTGTACCGCATTCTGGTTGACTTCACCAAGCTGGTTGCCCCCATCCTGTGCTTCACCGCCCAGGAAATCTGGAGCTACATCCCGAAGCTGGAAGGCATGCAGGAGTATGTCTGCTGGGAGCGTATGCCGGAAGCCAAGAGCGATGAGGATGCCGCTTTTGACGCCAAGTGGGCCAAGATCATTGCTGTGCGTGACGATGTAAAGAAGGTTCTGGAGCAGGCTCGTGCCGATAAGACCATCGGTTCTTCTCTGGAAGCTGCCGTTACCCTGTACTGCAGCGATGAAATGTATGACTTCCTGAACGCCATCCCGATGGATGAGCTGGCTGATCTGATGATCGTTTCCCATGTGGATCTGGTCAAGGGCGAAGGCGGCGTGAAGGGCCTGACCGAGGGCCTGGGCATGAGCGTTGCCCATGCTGCCGGCAACAAGTGCCTGCGCTGCTGGAAGTTCGACACAGCTGTTGGCGAAGACGGCCTGTGCCCGCGCTGTGCGAAAGTTCTTGGTTAATTTCAAATAAAGGGCTATGCCGCATGATGTTAAGCGCTGTTCCAGTGCTTGAATCCGTAAAGCGGGAACTGTGCGGTATTGCCATAGTATGATTTACAGCGGTGCTTTTGCGCTTTTATCAAGCCTTTGCACCGCTGTTTTTGTCAGGGCATTTTGCAGCGCTGCATTGGCCCGGACGACGGAGGCGTTTATGCTGGTTGGCATTTTATCCATTCTTGCTGCGGCAGGCCTGACGCTGGTTGACCAGCTGATCAAACTTTGGGCCACCGTGGAACTGCTGCCGGTTGGCAGCAAACCCTTTATCCCGCATGTGCTGGAATTTTATTACCTGCTCAATGATGGTATGTCGTTTTCCATGCTCAGCGGCAAGCGCACGCTGCTGGTGATCGTTACCGGTGTGATGCTGGCTGTGCTGGCCGGTATGCTGCTTTTGCGCAAAATGCCGCGTTTGGAGCGTGTTGCCTGGATTTTGGTCGTGGGCGGCGGTGTTGGCAACCTGATCGACCGTATCCGCACCGGTGTGGTGGTGGATTACCTGAACTGCCTGTTCATCAATTTCCCGGTGTTCAATTTTGCGGATGTCTGCATCTGTGTCGGCGTGGGCCTGCTTGTCCTCAGCCTGCTGCTGGATATGTGCCGCGAACAAAAAGCAAAACAGCAAAAGGGGAGTGCGCCCACAGATGGAACAGCGTGAACTGACCCTTGCGCCGGAAAGCGTTGGCCTGCGGCTGGACCGCTGGCTGGCGGAACAGTGCCCGGATCTTTCCCGCAGCCAGCTGCAAAACCTGATCGAAGCGGGCAGTGTGACCTGCAACGGCAGCCCCTTGAACAAAAAGGATAAGCTGAAAGCCGGGCAGACGATTCTGCTCACCCTGCCGGACCCGCAGCCCATCGAAGCCCAGCCCCAGAACATTCCGCTGGACATTGTGTATGAGGATGACAGCCTGCTGGTGGTCAACAAGCCCAAAGGCATGGTGGTGCACCCCGCGCCCGGCAACCCGGATGGCACGCTGGTCAACGCCCTGCTGTACCATCTGGATCAGCTCAGCGGTATCGGGGGCGAATTGCGGCCGGGCATCGTGCACCGGCTGGATAAGGACACCAGCGGACTTTTGCTGGTGGCCAAGGATGATGAGACGCATCAGGCGCTGTCGGCGCAATTGAGCGCGCGGCAGATGGAAAAGCATTATTTCGCCGTGGTGGCCGGGGTGATGAAGGAGCGCGCGGGCGTGATCGACGCGCCGATTGGCCGCAGCCATGCCGACCGCAAAAAGATGGCCATCGACCCGAACGGCCGGCCCTCGCGCACGGAATGGCAGGTGGTGCGGCAGGACGCCGACCGCGCGCTGCTGGATGTGCATTTGATTACGGGCCGCACGCATCAGATTCGCGTGCACATGGCCTCCATCCATCATCCGGTGCTGGGCGATCCCATCTACGGCACCAAGGGTCTGCCAAAGGCCCCGCGGCTGATGCTGCACGCCTATTCGCTGTCCTTTACGCACCCTGCCACGGGCGAGCGGATGCGCTTTACCGCGCCGCCCGACGCATGCTTCCATGCGCCGGAGGTTGAATAACCCATAATATCCTTTTAATCCATTTGCCTGGCCGGATGAAAACGCCGGCCGGGCTGCTTTTTGGGGCTTTGCGGCGG
>OIYG01002506.1_pt1 | contig 11581 bp, 8 predicted proteins | sample 1587861 | NCBI WGS metagenome assembly OIYG01 (sample SAMN03283272) | human gut metagenome | biome: human-associated habitat; material: feces | host: Homo sapiens | place: Peru | collected 2012 | reverse complement strand
GGCCGAGCTGACCCCCATCTATGTTGAGGGCTTGCCCCACCATATCTACCTGCCGGAAACCTGATTTTTGCCGCGCAAGCCTCTACCTTGCGTGAAGATCGGTACTTATCGCATATAGAATATTGATTGGCCGCCGCCCTGATTGGGGCGGCGGTTTTTGTTTTGGGGGTCTTCTAAAGTGTCAGTAGGGCGGCCAAGTCGGAGCGCCAGGTTAGAGACAAAGTTTGTAACACCATGCACTCTAAAAATATTGCTTTTTCTTCAAATTCTTCTGCACACAAAAATGTGCGGCCCCGCTGCATTCACCGCCCGGAGCCGCACATTTTTTTTATTTTATGTAGTGAAATGAATGAAAACGATTAAAGTTTTTCGCCAGGCCTTTTTTCAAAAAGTCCGAAAAGACTCCCCGTAACTGCCTTAATAGAACCCGTAACTCGGCAAAATCTTGGTGCTCTGCGCCCACAGGGTCGGCACGGGCAAGCCGGATAGAACGGGATAGAACCAGGCAAAGCACACCAGCGCCGCAATGCACAGCCCCGCGCCAATCTTTTTGGCGCGGTCCTGCCGCTTCATCTGCGTTAAAACCAGCACAATGGCCGTCAACGCAAAGACCGAGCTGGGGAAGTAATGGTACATGAAAGTGCAGCGCGATACCAGCATCCAGGAAAGCAGCTGGCTGGCGTACAAGATCAGAACGCCCGCTCCCTTTGCCGTGCCGCGGGCCGAAACCTGGCGCCACAGCAGCAGCAAAATGCAGAACAGCCCCGCCCAGCAAATGACCAGGTTATAAAAACCCGCAATGCTGCCCTGAAGCCCAGCTTCCAGGTAAGAATTTTTGTAATACCACACTGGGCGCAGGTCCAGCAGCCAGGTGTACCAGCGGCTTTCAAACGGGTGGGTTGCTTTCAGGGTGGAATGGTACCAGTACATGTAGGTTTGGCAGTCCCACCAATCCCGCAAGCCAAAGGTGGGGTCCTTCCACCAATAAGGCAGGTAGGATGCAAGATAGATCAGGAACGGCACAATGACATAAAACGCCACACCGCCCACAGCAGCCATCCGGAATTCCTTCCAGAAGCCCGGCTGTTTTTGCTTCCAGCGGGCATACAGCACACCCAGGTACAATACCGCAAGCCCTGCCCCGGCATAAATTCCGGTCCACTTGGATGCACACCCAAGCCCAAATGCCACGCCGCCCAGCGCCATGGGCAGCAGCGAGCCGTTTACGCCGTTTTGCAGCACGCTCTGGCAATACCATACCATAAAATATGCGCCTAACAGGATAAAGAACGTGCCGTATATATCGATTGTGGCAATGCGGCTTTGGGAAAATCGCATGAACCCAGCGGCAATCAGCGCACCTGCCATGGCCCCGGCCCAGCGTTTGTGGGTCAGACGGCGGGCAAAGCACCACATCAGCGGCACCAGCATCACGCCGAACAGCGTTCCGGCACAGCGCCAGCCAAAGGCCGTCATGCCAAAAATAGCAATGCCCAGCATGATAAAATCTTTGCCCAGCGGCGGGTGGGTGGTTTCGTATACCGTCATGCGGTGCAGCATTTCGTACCCAGTACGGCCATGATAGATTTCATCGAAATACATGCTGTTCAGCTGGCTGATGGTATCTGGCACTTCGCTCTGCTCATCAAACAGGGCATCGCCGCCCGTTACCGGCACCAGCGCACCGGTGGCATCCCGCAGGGCCAGTTCAAACATCTGCGCATTTTCAATCGTTGCGGTCAGGGTCTGCCCTGCCGGAGCCGTGATGGCCGTTTTGGTCCAGCAGAACGGCGTTGCATAGCTCAGTTCCTTCTGATACAGCTCATTGCCCGCTGCATCCGTGATGCGCAGGCTGCCGCCGGTGGAAATGCCGGGGTACACCCAGATTTCCACCGCGTCCTGCTGCGGGGTAAAGTCGATGGTTGCCGTGCTGTCCGTAGCATCCACAGGGTTCTGCGGTGCTTTCATGCTGCCAAGGTAGGCAAAACTCACCACAGCAACGATCAACGTCAGCGTTGCCAAGGCTTTCTTCTCTTTAGCCGTCCAGGCAGGCTGCGGATCAATGCGCAGGGTGCACAGTTCCAGCTTTTTCTGCACTGTTTTTGCTTTATCTTTTTCGATGGTTTCCACTTTTGCCAGTGGAGAAATCGCTCCATGGCGGCAGATGGCCCACGCGGTGAAAGCCAGCAGCACAAAGGCTGCCGTTTCGGCAAAGCCGACTGCCATGGCAAACTCGCGGCTGGTATCGCTGCTGAGCCATTCGTCATCACTGCCCACCAGGGTATACACCGTTTCCAGGTTCAAGAAGCCTGTTATCGACAGGCCAAACCCGGCGCCATACAGGCGGATATCATTCCAGCGCGCCGCAGCAAGCAGTACCAGCAGCATGCCCAGCACCAGGTAACGCTCGTGCATGCAATGGGCAAAGGTAAAAATCCCCACCGTGTAAAACGCAGCCAGCAGCAGCGGGGAAAACCGCCCCGCCCGCCAGCTGATGACCGCCAGCACCACAAGCAGCACCGTGATAACAGCGATGTTGAAAATGCCCAGCACTTTCCAGCTCAGGTTAAACACCGGGCAAGCATCCAGCGCCTGCCAGTTGCCGCCCAGCGCTGCAAACCAGTTGAACGCATTGATGGTGGCATACTGGTAGCCAGACGCCGTGGTGATGTACTTATCGATCAAGGACGGCACCAGATTTTTTGCCCCGTAAAACGGCAGGCCCGCCAGCAGCGGCGGCAGCAAAGCCAGCGCAGCACCGCCAAAAATCTGGCCGACCGATTTCAGCGGGCTTTTGCCATCCCGCACGGCATCCGCAATAGCCACCAAAAAGCAGACGGCCAGCACCGGCCCAGCCAACAGTGCCTGCGGCTTGATGGCCAGCGCCACGCCGTACAGCACCGCAGCGAGCAGGTAGCGGCGCTCTTCCAGCAGCCAGAAGCAGAGCAGCAGCGGCAGCGCAAAAGCCCCATCGATCTGCTTCCAGATGCCGGTATCAAACAAGGTCAGCGGGCAGAACGCCGCAAACAGCACCAGGCAGCGCTGTGCCCTGCCCTGCCCCATATACCGACGGCTGATATGGTCCAGCAGCGCCACAGCGGCACAATCACAGATTGCGGGGATCAGTGCCAGCAAAAAATAGGTCCAGCGGGATTCATAGCTCAGTTGGAGCGCCTTGCGCACCAGGCTGACCAGCCCCAGCACAAGGATGTAGCCGGGCGGGTAATCCGCAAAATAATCGGCGCTGTAAAAGGCCGCGGGACCTTCGCTGGCCAGCTTATCCCCCCAGGCCACAAAGCAGCTCATATCATAGGTGTAGCCTTCAGTAACAAGGGCCAGCAGCAGGCGCACGGCAAGCGCTGCGGCCAATATAATATACAGCGTTCGCTCTTTCTGTTTGGTTCTGGTATTTGTCATTCTGAACTCTCCAGATAATGCAGCGTATTTGCCGCTGCAATAAAATAAGGAACTGGAAGCAGAGGCAGATGCTTCCCTGTTTCCAATTCCTTTGTTTTGCCGTGATTGTGCAGTAATAATTATAGCTTGGTCAGCTGCGGGCCCTTGGCGGTGTCCATCACATTCCAGCCCAGCTCAGTGATTTTGGCGCGCAGAGCATCGGCGCGGGCAAAGTCCTTGGCCTTTTTGGCTGCGGCGCGCTCTTCCACCAGCTGCTTCACTTCGTCGGGGGCTTCCTCGGCCTTGCGGTTGTACATCAGGCCCAGCACACCGGTCAGCTCATCAAACGTGGCGGCGGCCTTTTCCAACGTAGCCTTATCGGCAGCATCGGACATGGTGTTGATGTCCTTGACGAACTCAAAAATGGCGGCCAGAGCATCGGGGGTATTCAGGTCGTCATCCATGGCGGTCTTGAACTTTTTGCGTGCTTCTTCGCACTTTTCAGTCAGGGCAGTGTCAGTGCCATGGGCATTGCGGATGGCAAAATCCAGGTTATCGCGGCAGGTGTACAGGCGCTCCAAGCTGTTCTTGCAGCTCTCGATCAGGTCCACCGTATAGTTCAGCGGCATGCGGTAACCAGCGGTGAGCATAAAATAACGGATCGGCTCATAGCCGTACTTATCGGCAATTTCACGCACGGTAAAGAAGTTGTTGGCGCTCTTGGACATCTTCTGGTTGTTGATGTTCAAAAAGCCGTTGTGCATCCAGTAATGGCTGAAGGTGCAGCCGTTGGCGCACTCCGACTGTGCAATCTCGTTTTCGTGATGGGGGAAGATCAGGTCCTGGCCGCCTGCATGCAGGTCGATGGTCTTGCCCAGGTGCTTACGGGCCATGGCGCTGCACTCAATGTGCCAGCCCGGACGGCCCTGGCCCCAGGGGCTGTTCCAGGAAGGCTCGCCCGGCTTGGCGGCCTTCCAGACAGCAAAATCTGCGGGGTCTTCTTTCAGGTCGTCATCCATCTGGCTGCGCAGTTCGCGGTTGCCGCTTTCCAGGTCGTCCAGGTTCAGGTGGCTCAGCTTGCCGTAACCGGGATCAGACTTAACGCGGAAGTAGACATCGCCGTTGTGGGCAACGTAAGCATGGCCGGATTCCACCAGATCCTTGACAATCTTGATGATCTCGCCGATATGCTCGGTTGCGCGGGGGCGCACGGTGGGGGCCTTAACGTTCAGGCCCTCGGAATCTTTGATGTACTCGGCCTCGAACTTGCGGGCAACCTCCTGCATGGTGGTGCCGTCCTCCTGGCCTTTTTTGATCAGTTTATCGTCAATATCGGTGATATTGGAGACATACAGCACCTTGTTGCCAAGGTACTCCAGATAGCGGCGCAGCGTGTCAAACACGATCATGGGGCGCGCATTGCCGATGTGGATATAGTTATACACCGTAGGGCCGCAGACGTAAACGCGGTAAACGCCCGGCTCCTGCGGGATAAAATCTTCCTTTTTGCGGGTCATGGTATTAAAAATCTGCATGGACAGGAACTTCCTTTCCCAACTTTGCTGGTACGGCGCGGCTAAACCTGCAAACCGTTCAGATTTATTATAGCCGCCCTGATAGGCGGTTGCAAGGGGGCAGCATCATTTTGCCTGCATAAAGCAGGAACGATTCTGCCACAGGTAGATGCAGCCGGAAAGTGCGGTAACGGCAGCAACGGCCCAGCACAGCACCTGGATGGCAAAGCTGATAACCCCAATGCCGTCCGCCGGGGCAAGCGCCATGGCAAAGTAATAGAAGATGATGGTGACCATCTGCAGCACGGTTTTGACCTTGCCCCACATGTTTGCGGCAATGACGGTACCGGACTCTGCCGCAATCATGCGCACACCGGCCACAGCAAACTCGCGGAACATGATGATGGCCAGCACCACGGGGGAGCAGACGCCATCCACCACCATATAGATAATAGCCGCGGTGGTGAGCATTTTATCGGCCAGCGGATCCATAAACTTGCCAAAGTCCGTTACCAGGTGGTTCTTGCGGGCCAGGTAGCCATCCAGGAAATCCGTAAAGCTGGCCACAGCAAACAGAATGCCCGCAATCAAGGCATACGTTGCATTGAACTGGAGCGTGCCCATGTGGCTCATGGCAGCAAATACCATAAAGAACGGCACCATGATGACACGCATCATCGTTAATTTGTTAGGCAGATTCATGGTTTATTCCTCCACTTTGCTTTCCGCATAACCATAAAGATCATAAGTATCGGCATCGGTGATGGTAACGTTATAGAACGCGCCGGCTTCCAGCGGGGTATCTGACGGGGTCATGATGCTGCCATCAATTTCCGGGCAGTCTGCTGCGGAGCGCAGCAGGTACATGCCGGTTTCATCGTCCACGCCATCGCAGATGCACTCATAGGTCTTGCCGACCTTTTCTGCTTCCTTTTCCTCGCTGATCTCGGCCTGCAGCTCCATAATGTGGTCTGCGCGGCGCTGCTTGACTTCCTCGTCAATCTGGTTGTCCATCTTGGCGGCCACGGTGTTTTCCTCGGCGGAATAGGCAAAGCAGCCCAGGCGGTCAAACTTGACGGTTTTGACAAAGTCGCACAGCTCGCTGTACTGTTCCTCGGTCTCACCAGGGAAACCTGCAATCAGGGTGGTGCGCAGCGTGATGTTGGGGATGGCCGCGCGCAGGCGGCGGATGGCATCCTCAATTTCTTTGCGGCCGCCGCGGCGGTTCATGTTTTTCAGCACCTCGTCATCGCAGTGCTGGATGGGCAGATCGAGATACGGCACAACCTTATTGTTGCGCACAAGGGCTGCGATGAATTCATCGGAGATACGCTCCGGGTAGGCGTACAGCACACGGATCCAGCGGATGCCCTCAATGGTGTTCAGCTTATCCAACAGTTCGCAAACTGCGCCGGGTTTGCCCCAGTCCTCGCCGTAAGCGGTTGGGTCCTGCGCCACCAGGATCAGCTCTTTCACGCCCTCCCCGGCCAGCCAGCGAGCTTCGGCAACACAGTCGTCAATGGGGCGGCTGCGCAGCGGGCCGCGGATGAGCGGGATGGCGCAGTAATGGCAGCGGTTGTTGCAGCCTTCGGCAATTTTCAGGTAAGCATAGTGGCGCGGCGTGCTGATAACACGGGCACCGCCCAGCTCCATATCGCATTTGGGGCCATAGCTTTCCACCTGGCCCGCGCCGTTGGCGGTCAGGCGCTCCACAATGGCGGGCAGAGCGGCGTTGGAGCCAATGCCCACAACGGCGTCCACTTCCGGCATTTCGCTCACAATCTGGGTTTTATAGCGCTCAGCCAGGCAGCCGGTCACGATCACCTTCAGGTTGGGGTTCTGCTGCTTATACTGGCAGGCCATCAAAATGTTTTCAATGGCTTCCTCTTTAGCGGACTGGATAAAGCCGCAGGTGTTGACAATAATAATGTCCGCCTGTTCGGGGTCCGCAACCGTCTGGTGGCCCACCTTGATCAGCGCGTGGCAGAATACATCAGCATCGACCTGGTTTTTGGGGCATCCAAGGGAAATAATTGCAATATTCATGTATGGTTGTTCCTGTCTCTCTTTTCAGTATGTTATGTTGGGCTCTGCCGCTTGCTTGGGCAAAATTCAGGCAAAGCTATCCGTTCGGTGCATTGATACCACAATGCCGCAGGAGCATTTTTTGCCCCTGCGGTGTGTACTTTTTTTGTGTTACGCTTCGGTTTCTTCTGTCTCGGCATCTGCCAATGCCTGGCGGATCACGCTGTGGGAGAACCCGCGCCGTGCCAAAGCGGCAGCTACCTGCTGCCATTTGCCCTGTGCCAGCTTTGCGGCATAGTGGCGTTCCACCAGTGCGCGGGCATTGGCCAGCTCCGGGTTTTCCTCCTCGTCCTCCTCGCTTTGGGCAAACAGAGCTTCCACCGCTTCGGCGGCCGCGCCGCGGTCAATGCCTTTGGCGTGCAGATCATCCAGAATTGCACGGCGGCTCTTGCGCTTGCGCAGCAGCTCCGCCGCACGGCGGCGGGCAAAACCGGCGTCATCCAGCAGGTTCAGCTCCTGCATTTTTGCCACGGCGGCAGCAGCGCTGTGGGGGTCAAAGCTGCGGCAGAGCTTTTGATAAAGCTCCCCGGCTGCATGGTCCCGCAGGGCCAGCAGGTCCATGGCTTTATCCACAGCCTTGCGGGTGTCGCTTTTGGTCTGCAGGTCATGGATCTGCCATTCTTCCAGCTCATCCCCGGTATGCAGCCCCGCCATGGCAAAGGTGTCCTCGTCCAGCGAAAAGGCAAACTCGCCGTCAAAGAACAGCGCATAGCGGCCTCTTTTTGTTTCTTTTACCTGTGTCAGCTCCGGCATCGCTTATTCGTCAACCATGATGTCGAGGTCCATCTCGCTGCCGGTGGTCTTGGGTGCATCCGCCATGGGAGCGGCAGGGGCATCTTCAGCAGCAACGGGGGTAACAGCCGGCTTCTCCAGCGGCTTCACGGTTCCCTTTTTGCCAGCCGCCAGCAGACGGTCCGCGTTTTCGCGCACCTGCTTTTCAATTTCGGCAGCCACATCAGGGTGCTCTTTCAGGTAGAGCTTGGCGTTATCGCGGCCCTGGCCCAGGCGGATATCGCCATAGTTGAACCATGCGCCGCTCTTTTGCACAATGCCCAGCTTAGCACCCAGATCGATCATTTCGCCCAGTTTGGAGATTCCCTCGCCGAACATGATGTCAAACTCGGCCTCACGGAACGGGGGTGCCACTTTGTTCTTGACGATCTTGGCGCGGGTACGGTTGCCGATAAAGGAACCGCTGGCGTCCTTCAGGCCCTCAATGCGGCGCACATCAATACGTACAGAGGAATAATATTTCAGGGCGCGGCCGCCGGTGGTCACTTCGGGGTTGCCGTACATCACGCCGACTTTTTCGCGCAGCTGGTTAATAAAGATGCAGACGGTGTTTGTTTTGCCGATGATGCCGGTCAGCTTACGCAGCGCCTGGCTCATCAGGCGGGCCTGCAGGCCAACGTGGGAATCGCCCATTTCGCCCTCAATTTCAGCTTTGGGCACCATGGCGGCAACAGAGTCCACAACAATAGCATCAATCGCGCCGGAGCGCACCAGCGCTTCGCAGATTTCCATGGCCTGCTCGCCGGTATCCGGCTGGCTGACCAGCAGGCTGTCAATGTCAACGCCAAGGGCGCGGGCATAGGTGGGATCCAGGGCGTGCTCAACGTCGATAAAGGCAACCTCGCCGCCCAGCTTCTGGGCTTCAGCCAGAACATGCAGGGCCAGGGTGGTTTTACCGGAAGATTCCGGCCCATATACCTCAATGATGCGTCCGCGTGGCAGGCCGCCGATGCCCAGCGCCAGATCCAGCCCCAGGCTGCCGGTGGAAATGGCATCCACCTGCATGGCAACGTTGGTCCCAAGCTTCATCACGGCGCCTTTGCCAAACTGCTTTTCGATCTGGGCCAGTGCCGTCTCCAGCGCTGCCTTTTTATCCCCTGCCGGGCCGGTGGGGAGCTGCTTGGATGAACTTTCCTTTTTTGCTGCCATAAGTTTATATCTCCTTATCTGGGCGATCGTGCGTTGTATCCCATATGCACCACAGGCAACTGCGGTGCTGTTTTTATTTTGTACGGCAGGTGCGCCGCTATCCAAATGGTCGTCCTGCGTTTATCAGGTATTATTATAACCAATCGCGGAGAAAATTACAACCATTTGTTGTCATCTTTTCAAAATTTTCTTTGCATTTTCCACATTTCAGCTGCAAAACGTTGAAAATCAGATTCATTTCACCCGTTGGGCGTACACCACACGGTCGTTGCCGCCGTAATCCTGCCTTGCCTGCACCTGCTGCCAGCCGTTTTGGCGGCAGATCTCCATCACATCCGCCCGCTGGGCACAGCCAATCTCAAACACCAGCCACCCACCGGGGCAGATAATATCACGGTAGTGGGCGGCAATGGCGCGGTAAAAATCCAACCCATCCGTTCCGCCGTCCAGCGCCATAGCCGGCTCGTGGGCGGTCTCCGGCATCAGGGCCTGCATCTCCGCCCCGGTCAGGTACGGCGGGTTGGAGATGATCAGCTGCACGCTTTGGGGCATAAGCTCTCGCCAGTATTGCAGCACATCCGCTGCCTTTGCCTGCACACCGGTGCCGTGTACGTTGGCTTGCAGGTATTGCAGCGCCTGCGGGCTTTTTTCCACGCAGGTCACGCTGGCACTTGGCACAAAATGGCGGATGCCAATGCCCAGACAGCCAGTTCCGGCGCATAGGTCCAGCACCCGGGGCTCAGGTTTTCCCATCTGCTGCAACAGCTCAATGGCTGTTTCGCACACCACCTCGCTGTCAGCGCGGGGGCAGAGCACACCGGGGCCGACTTTGAAGGTCAACCCCAGAAAGTCCCACTCCCCTGCCAGGTATTGCAGCGGCACCCGCTGCATGCGCTGAGCCGCCAGTTCCGCCAGGCACTCAGCCTGCGGCCGGGTAAGCGGGTCAAACAGCAGGCGCGGATCTTTTCCAGCGGCAATGCGCAGCAGTTCGCGGGCATCGTAATCAGCATCGGGGCAGCCTGCGGCCTGCAGAGCATCCTGCACCATGCGCACAGCCTGGCGCGGCAGAATGCCCGCCAGCTGCTGTGGGGCAAGCGGCGTTACCATTGGCCGTCCTCCGGCTTTTTGGGCAGTACGGGGGTAACGGCGGCGATGGCCACTTCAATCATGTCATCTTCCGGCTCAAAGGTCGTCAGGTGCTGCAGCCAAAGCCCCGGCACCGAAACAGCCCGTGCCAGCAGCGAGTTGGAACGCCCTGCCCACTTCAAAATCTCATAACAGATGCCCACCAGCAGCGGCAGCATGGCCAGCTTGTACAGCACGCGCAGCATGGTACCGCTCCACGGCAGCACCGCATACAGCACAATGCTGACCAGAATGACCAGAATCAAAAAGCTGGTGCCGCAGCGGGGGTGGAACCGCGTATGTCTGCGGATGTTAGCAACCGTCAATTCCTCACCTGCCTCATAACAGGCAATCGTTTTGTGCTCAGCCCCGTGGTACTGGAACATGCGGTGGATTTCCTTCATGCGGGTGCAGAGGAACATGTAACCCAAAAAGATTGCCAGCTTGAGCACTGCTTCCAAGATGACCCGCGGCCAGCGCCCCATGGGGATCACTTTTGCCACCAGCCCAGTCAGGAACGTAGGCAGAAAGGTGAACAAAAAAATTGCCAGCACTACACCTGCGCAGGCGGAAAGGGTCATCAGCGCACTTTGTACCTTGGGGCCGGCGTGTTCGTCCAGCCAGCGGTCCAGCTTGCTCTCGTTCTGCTTCTCTTCCTCTTTTTCCTCTTCCGTCATGGCAATATCGGCGGAGTGCATCAGGTATTTGTACCCGTTCATCAGGTTTTCCACCATATTGCACACCCCGCGCACCAGGGGAACTTTATTGTACCAGTGGGTGGTCACATCGGAATAGCTCAGATCAATCGTGCCGTCCGGGCGGCGTACCGCGCAGCAGATTTTTTCAGGGCCGCGCATCATAATGCCCTCCATCAGGGCCTGGCCGCCCACAGAGGTACGGAATTTTTCAGTTGGACGTTGTTCTTGCGGCATGGGTTCTCCTTTATTTTTGCGGTCAAATCGGCTCGTGCAGATGTTCCTGCCCAGCGTGGTAGATGGGCAGGGTGATGGTAACGGTGGTACCCTGCCCCAACGTTGAGGTGATATCCGCCGTACCGCCCAGTGCTTTGGTGATCTCATCCACCACCGCCAGGCCGATGCCGGAACCACGCACGGCGTTTTTGGCTTTGAAGAATTTCATCTTTACGTTTTGCAGGTCATCCGGCGCAATGCCGCGGCCCTGGTCCCGGATGCTGGCCGTTACGGTGGTGGCGGTGCGGGTCAGAGTAAAGAAAATGGTTCCTTCCGGCGGCGAATATTTGATGGCGTTATCAAATACGTTGACAAACACCTGGCGCAGGCGGGCGGGGTCAGCCCAAACGGGATACGGCTCCGGCGGTTCGTCATACACAAGGTGCAGCCCCTCCTGCCGGATGCGGGCTTCCACAAACAGGGCAGCGTCGGTGGCTTCGGCCACAAAATCCAGCACCTCGCAGTTCAGCTTGATGCCGTTTTGCAGGCGGGAAAAATCCAGCAGTTCCTCCACCATATCATACAGGCGGTCGGTCTCACTGCGGATAA
>OIYG01002505.1_pt1 | contig 11582 bp, 4 predicted proteins | sample 1587861 | NCBI WGS metagenome assembly OIYG01 (sample SAMN03283272) | human gut metagenome | biome: human-associated habitat; material: feces | host: Homo sapiens | place: Peru | collected 2012 | reverse complement strand
CTCCCTCCGAAGATCTTGAGCCAAAAAGAGCCTTGTCCAGGACATCCTTGACGAATGTCATAGACTCGATCTCCTCAGGATCGATCTGGATCTCGGAAAGATAGACCGGCTGCCCGTCCACTACGAACTTCGGAGTCATGCCCCGGAAGTTCATTCCACCGCGCATCCCGTCCGACATAAGTCCTGTCATTCCGTTGATCTCCGTGATAAAAAGCCCGGGCACCACTCCTGTCAGGGCGTTCCTGAAATCCGAGGAAGGGTACTTGTTGATGTCCTCCTCGTAGAAGACGGAAGAACCGCCAGTGGACAGGGACTTGTTATAATTATTACCATAAGGAAGGACAAGTGTCTGTCTCACCCTGTGGCCGGCCTTCGCCGGGACATCGACAGTGTCCGCGGGAGACTTGCCGGCCGCCCTGGCCGGGGATTCCGACACAGCCGCCAGCAACGCTAATGCCAGCACGGCGCTGATTGTCTTAGTGTATCTTTTCATATTCATTTCCGCTGATTGTTACCAAACTTCATTGTTGGTGAAATTCTTCATCTTGTTCACCTCGTCGGTCGGGAACGGGATATAGTACATAGCCTGCTTCCAGGAGCCCTGACGGTTAGCCGGAATCGAACGGCGCTCGTACCGCCTTCCGACAGGATATTCCTCGCTGACAGGGACTTTCTCGACATAGATGCCCATAAGGGTCTGGGTCATTGTCTTCGGAGCGATCTTCCATCTGCGGATGTCAAGGTAATAGTGATATCCCTCAAAAGCAAGTTCTACCGTCCTCTCGTTCTGGACACGCTCACGGAACGAGTCCTTGTCCGCAGTGAACCTGTCCTGAACGCCAGGCATCCCGGCCCTCTCACGGACCTTATTGACCGCCTGGACAGCGGTAAGGTCCAGACCTCCCGCACTTCCGGACGGGCCGTAGGCCTCATTCACAGCCTCGCCGTAATCGAGATACAGCTCTGCCAGACGGATCAGCGGATCGGTCCTCTGATAACTCTTCTGATAGTTTCCGTCCCACCATTTGTTCACAAGATAACCGGTGTTGGTCCAGCCCTTGGCGTCATCCGCGCCCCATTCGTGGTTAAGGGTTCTCGGAGAGCTCGCGCCGCTGATCTTGGTTGTCGGATAGATCTTGAGATCGGGATCGTAATACATATTCACACCTGACGCGCAGCCGGCCACAACGCTTCCGTCGTGAAGCACAGTAAGGTCAAGACGGGGATCACGGTCGGCGAAAGGATTCTGATCGTCATAGTGACCTAAGGCCTCGGCCTCACCCCTTTCCTTCTCCGTCTGAAGAGGGTCTCCGTAGATGGTCTCGAACCTGTCCACAAAATTCTGCGTCGGACAGTCCCCGCTGGCGTTGTTGCCGTTGGAGATCGAGTACGTGTACATTCCGGTGAAGGAGCTTGTCTTGGCGGAACCATAGTTCCACGCCCAGATGTGCTCGTTGGTGTACTTGGATGCTATGAAATTGTTCTTCCAGGAGCCGATAGGAAGCAGCTCGTAGCCATTGTCCAGAGCCAGCTTAAGGGCTTCCGCGGAAGCCTCGGCGGCATCCTCCCAGTCCTTCTGGCCGGAGACGTTGTTCAGCGGGCTCGCCGCATAGAGTAGAGCCCTGGCCTTCATCGCCTTGGCGGCCACACCGTTAGGACGGTCCTGGTCAGGAGCCGAAAGGTGTCCGGGATTGCCGAAAGTTCCGTCACGGCGGGTCTTGCCGGCTGCGGCGAGAAATACATACGCCTGCTCGAAATCCTCGGCGCAGCGCCTGTAAGTCTCATTGGCACTGAGCCTTGTCTGATCCCAGTTGTCCTCGGAGCCAAGAGCCTTGTCAAGGTAAGGCATCCCGCCGAAATAGCGGCAGAGCACGAAATGAGCGAAGCCTCTCACGAAATACGCCTGTCCCAGAATGTCATTCTTATCCTGCTCCGAAGGGATATTCTGCACCCTGTCGATGTTCCCGATCGCCTTGTTGCAGATCCTGATGATCTTGAACATTGAATATGACACCGGTCTTCTTGTCAGATCCGTCGTGAACACCTCCACATTGGCTCCGAGTGTACCGGCCTTGATGCTTTGTGCCCTGATGAGACGGCCGGTGTCACACATATCCGTCATCGCAAGCCAGGTGAAACGAAGGCTCCAGTTGTCCAGGTAGAGAGGATAACCCTGCTTGATGTTGGTGTTCCTTTCGGAATTGGCCACCGAACTGCCATAGACATAGTCAAAATATGCCTTGTAGTTGTCCCAGATGGTAAACACCTCTGTCTCGTCAAGTCCTGTCTCGGGATTGATGTCCAACCAGTCGCATCCTGAAAAAACAAGACATAACGCAATTATGCCGCTGTTTAGTATCTTTTTCATCTTGATCATTTCCATTAGAATCCAACTTTGACACCGAGCTTGACACTCAGCATATTCGGATAGAAACCTGTCGTGAACGTCGTGCTCTGAGGATCGCCTTCGATCAGCCCTGTGCCGGTCCAGATGTTGTTTCCGGTGGCGTACACGTTAAGGCTCCTCAGACCTGTCGCCTTGAGGAACGCCTTTGACTTGATGGTGTAGCCGATGTAGATTTCCCTCAGGTTCACATAGTCGGACTTTCTCCAGGTACGTCCCTCAAGCATCATCGTGTACGATTTTGTCGGATCACCGCCCGCCCACATATACATCGGGTGTCCGGAAGCTCCGCCATAGACCAACGTGGCGTGGTTCGCGCCCTGATTGTCCGGCCTCCAGTAATCCAGCTGCGAGGTGTTCACACGGTAGTCTCCCTTGTTGAACTCAACCTCCCAGCTTCTGTTGAAATTGACATATTTCCCGAAGTTGGCGGTCCAGAGCATTCTCAACTCAAAGCCCTTGTAGCTGATTCCGTAGTTCAGGGAAGCCACCGCCGGAGCGTACTGGGTGCCCTTTATGGCGTGTAGGTCATTCACATTCAGAAGACCGTCAGCGGAATAGTCAAGGTATTTATAGGCGCCGACGTTCAGGTACTGCCAGTTACCGGCGTACGAAGGGTAGTTGTGGATGTCGTCCACGCTGGTGTAATAGCCACCGTCAACGACAGAGACACCGTTGGTCTGTCCCCTGTAGGCCTTGCCGGCGGTCTTCTGGTACTCAGGCGCGTAAGGAGCGTCCTCGTAGTTCGTGATGCGGTTCTCGTTCAATGACAGCATCGCGGAGACATCGTAGCCGAAACCGTTCTTGAAATCGTTCTTCCACCCGGCCTCGATCTCGATGCCGTGCTTCTTCATCGAGCCTCTGTTGACCTCCTTGTAGGCCGTGCCCACAATCATCGTGACGTTAGGAGCCACGAGCATATTCGTACGGTTCTCATTGAACAGATCGACCTCCAAGGTAAGCCGGTTCTTCAGCCAGCCGAACTCTATGCCAAGATCCCTCTTGTGTGCAAGTTCCCATTGGGCGGTGTCATTGGCCGCGCTGTCCTCCGTGACGTATGAGCCTTTAGAATAGGAGCTGTAGTAAAGCCACCTTGAGTTGGTCTGGTCGTTTCCGACAAGTCCGTCGGAATAGCGGAATTTCATCTTGGACCACCAAGGCATACTCTTCTTCCACCACTTGTACTGCGAAGGCACCCAGCCGACAGCCACCGAAGGGAAAAGGCCGAACCTGTTCTTCGGGGAGAACTGTTCTGATCCGGTGTAGCCAAGGTTAGCCTCAAGGAGATAGGTTCTCCTGTAGTCGTAGGTGACACGTCCGACAAGCCCCATTGTCCTGTACGGGAAGGCCGTCGTGCGGATGTTCTCCCTTTGGTTGAACAGAGCCAGGGCGGACACGGAATGGCCTCCGAATGTCCTGGCGTAGTTCAACGCGCCTTCCCAGTAGAATGTGACATAGTAGTTGTTCTCGACACCACCCTTGGTCACGGCGAACTCGGGCTGCTCGTAGACCGCCTCTCCGGTGCTCTTGTTGTTCACCCAAGGGTTACCGACACCAGCGTCATAAAGATCCCAGTCGATGTAATAGACCGGATTCTCGTGGTTCGCGCTCTGGGATATCCTGGAATAATAGGTGCTCAGCGAGAAGCTGGCGGACAGCGAGAGACCTTTCGTGATGAAGTCCAGATCCTGCTTCAGCTTGACATCCGTGTAGAGTTTGTTGCCGACACTTTGGGAATATGATCCATAGCCCAGCAGTTTGACAGCGTTGTCGTAGAACGCTCCCGCCGAAGAGGCGATGCGGTCTCCTCGCCGGTCCGGATAGTCCGTGTCCGGAATCTCATCCAGAATCCAGTCCGGATAATATGCCGGGTACATCATCGGGGACGAGGAGTACATGTGCCCGAAAAGCCCGGACGGGCTCATGCCGCCGGTACCCGTAGGGGCGCTTTGGACTCCGAGATTGCCTCCCACCTTGACAGACAAGAGAGTGGACTTCGTCAGGTTCACGTCAAGGTTGGTCCGGTAGTTGAGCCTGTCGTAACTGAAGTTAGAGCCTCCCCAGGACGTGAAATCCTTGAATATGGAGCCTTCCTTGTTGTAGCCGAAGGAGACGAAATACTTCACCTTGTCGGAACCACCGGTAACGGACAGGTTGGCGTTGACGCTGCTGGAGAAACTCTTGGTGGTCAACGCGAACCAATCGTTGTCAGGGTAACGGATGGAATTTATCCTGGAAGTAGGGTTTTCATATTCATTGATCTGCCACCGAGGGATCATCGATCCGAAACTCAGGGCGTTCTTCTGAGCGACGTTGAGCATCTCCGCCGTGGTGGCGGAAGAGATGTGCTCAGGGAACATAGTCGGAAAATCCATTCCGTACGACACGGAGGCCTGCATCTTTGGCTTTCCGACCGAGCCGGTCCTTGTCGTGACAATGATGACACCGTTGGCGCCTTTCGCTCCGAACACAGCGGTGGCGGACGCGTCCTTCAGCACGGATATGGTAGCGACCTCGTTAGGGTCAATGTCGGAGAAGCTTCTCTCCACACCATCCACAAGCACCAGCGGGCTGGAGCCGTTCCAACTGGAGACACCGCGGATTAATATGCTCACATCATTGTTGCCCGGCTGACCTCCGTTTGCGATAGTGACAACACCGGATAGCTTACCGGTTATCGCGCTCGTGATGTTGGCGGTACCGGAATTGACGATGTCGTCGGTGGAAATCTGGGAGATCGCGCCCACGACGCTCTCCTTTTTCTGCTGTCCATAGCCGACGACCACAGTCTCCTGCAGCATCGTGGACTCTTCTTCCAGAATGATCCTCAAGTCCTTGGCGCTTGCCAGGGTAACGGTCTTGTACGTGTAGCCCAGACAGGATATCTCCAAAACGGAACCTGCCGGAGCCTTGATCACAAAACGACCGTCAATGTCAGTGACCGCACCGTTGGACTTGTTTCCTTTTATCATAACTGCGGCCCCGATCACCGGAACTCCGTCCTGATCCACCACCAAGCCTTTAACCGACAGGTTTTTAGGCTGTTGCTGTGCGGACATATTCCTTGCCGGAGCCATACTCTCCGCCGGCGCCGCCGCCATCGAGACTGTGGCAAGCGGAGCCAAGAGAGCGATGAATATTTTCAGACAACTGTTCATGTTATTGGTTATTATTTTTCAATCCTGATCTTGATCGCGTCACAGGAGCCATCGCTCCACTGGCGGACACGGATGGTAGCGCTCTTGCCCGATTGTGCGGCATTGTCGTTGTTGATCAAGCACTCGCCAGCCACGCATCTGACTCTGAACCTCAATGTCCCGTCCACTATCTCATTGGAGAATGTGGCCGTTTCCTTGACATTGACAACGGCATCCTTCTTGGTGAGCATATACGTCGCTTCCTTTGTGACACCACCCTTAGGGCTCTTCAGCGGTTTTGAGCTGGTCGCTTTCCAGTCTGTTCCGTCAAGATACTCAACCATCCAGAAACAAGGAGCGGTGGCCACGCCAGACATGGCGAACTGGATGCTGGCCTTGGATCCCGCCGCAAATCCCTTGACAGGAACGGAGAACTCCAGATTATCATCTGTCCATGCGCCTTTCCTTGCATAATGCCCCTTTCCGTCGCCGCTCACTATGAAATCGCTGGCGGCGTATTTGGAATCGTCATTGACCGTGTTCCATCTCATTTCCGCAGTCTTGCTGTCATCGGCGGCTATGCCCTTGGTGACCCATTCCGTACCCTTGAGCACAGAGTCCTCAAGCGTCCAAGTCCATTCAGTAGGCATGACAAAGACTCCGGCCTGACTGATGGTTATGACCACGTCCTCAATCGCCTCGTCTTCACATCTGAATGTAAGAGTGCCTGTGCGCGGCTCGGCCGAAGTGTTCCCGGAAGCGGACACCTTGACAGTTGTACCCTCCATGTCGGCGTTCCCTGAGGCAGGTGTCACGGTAAGCCAGTCCATACCCTCGGACTTGACGGCAGTCCAGTTCCTGTTTGTCGTGACCGTCAGCACCGCCACGGTCTCCGCCTTGTCGGTGAATGAGACTTCATTGCCCTCGGCGCCGGTCACATTGAAGACAGGATCGTCCACATACTTCGTCTGGGTAATCCTGATCACCACATCGGGAGCGCCCTCGCCCTTGAAGGTCAATGTACCCTCCCGCGCGTCTCCGGTGTTGAGCTCGGGAGTGACAGTGATCACGCTCTCTGTCTTACGCCCTCCTGACTCCGGAGAGACGACGACCCAATCCAAACCGGTCTTCTCCACGGCCCAGTCGACATTGCTCCAGACCTTGAACACTACCGGATCAGTCTTGTCGAAATCAAAGGCGATGATGTCAGTGTCAAGATCATAGACCTTGATTTCAGGGACGATAGGAAACGCGTCCTGCGTGACTGTGATCGTTCTTTTCACAGAACCCGCCCTGACCGTCAACCGGCCGGAACGCTCAAGATCATCGTTGGCCTCGGCCTTCACGGTGACAGTCGCGAGCTTTCCTGAACCGCCGCTGACAGGAGTGACCGTCAACCAGTCCATTCCGGATTTGGACACTGACCAAGTCCTTGTGGAAGAAACGGTGAACGTGGCGTTCTCCGACCCGTCGTAGGACAGACGGATGTCAGAAAGGCCATTGATGTCAACCACCTCTTCGGTTCCCTTTTCCTCTTCCGCACAGGATGCCAGGAACAAGCCCGACAGAACCATCAGCGGCAGAAAGATTAGTCTAAGTGATTTTCTCATAATGTTACTAATTACGTTTTATCATTCTTCATTCAATTATACTCATAAACCGACCCTCGGCATCTAATAGACCGGCTCAGGCTTTTCCCATTCCTTTGTCATACTGTAAGGCATCCTGTAGACCTTGCCTTCCTTGTCGCAGAAATACAGGTGCGAGACACTTCTTGAGTCCGGATTGCCGTCCGCCCAGAAAGCATAGAATCCATCCGCCGCCCACAGGGGCCGTCGCGCGTAGGTCTGGTTAGACACACTTCCCGAAGTCAGGCTCAGGCTTTTTCTCCAGGTCTTTCCCTCGTCCACGCTGGTCCAGCGCACCATCTCGCCACCCGTTCCCCAGTATTGAGGACCAGGATCAGTCGGGGCGATGACCGTCCACTGTCCATTCTCCACCCAGATGCTTCCGCTGTCGTAGCAATGTGTGGAAGTGGTGACCAGGCTTTCCTCCCATCCGGATCCCGTCCAGTAAAGCGTGTGCCATTGCCTTACACCGCCTGCCGGACCGGTAAGATGATTGTCGCTGGTAAGGTAGAGTATCACCGGATTGCCAGCCTGATCAAAGTTCAGATCCTTGATATAGCAGTTCCTTCCCTGGCTCTGATAATCACGGAGTTCACAGACGGAATGCCTGTCCGTGACCGGAACATCCACAACAGTACCGTCAGCCTTCGTCCAGGTCCGCCCCCAGTCGGTGGACTGAAGATAGTAGATGTTCGTGCGGGTGTCGACCGAACCGTTGATATGACGGTTGAAAGCCGTGCAGAGCTTGCCTTCGAAAACATTACTTATCTGATAATGGCCAGACTTGGACTCGGAGCCTTCCTTTATGGACGCCAGTTTCCGGTACGGAGTCCACTCCACACCGTCCTGTGAAGTCTGCCAGAAAAGCTGACGGACTCCGTCATAGCGGGTGAAGAACAGGAAGAATCCCTTGTCCTTGTCGTACATCACCTGAGGATAGGCCATTATGCTTTCGTTGACATATTCAAAGGAAGAGATGTCGTAGGGCTTGGAACTGCGGTAGCGGACTCCGGGGCGCTTGTTGGCCCTTCCGGCGACGAAGACCCAGACGTAGCCGTCCTTGTCGATCTGGACCGTAGGATCATCGTGAGGGTCATAGACACCGTAGCATCCTTTGTCGTGCACGACCACGGGCTTTGACAGCATCCCTGTCTTGTGGTCATAGCACCCTATCATACAAAGAAGGTACTTCTCCCCCGTGTCCGGAGCTCCGCCATAGACAAAGAACGTCTTGTCGGCCTCCTTGGAATAGACCGCCATAGGGATATGCTTCATCGTGTACGTGCCCAGTCCTCCGGAATACTTGTCGCCATAGTCCGATTTGGCCTGGCCGATGGTGAACCATATCCCTCTATAGCCATCTACCTTCTGGCCGTCCATACAACCGTCGAAAGGGTGCTCAAACCTATCCTTGTTGACTACGACCCCGGCAGGCTTGACGGATGTCTGAGCCACCGCTTTCCGCTCCGTTGGATTCTGAGCCCAGGCGCCAAGAGCGACGAGCGCCGAGAGAATTGTGATGAGTGTCTTCTTGTCCATTTCTTGAATGCAAATCTTGATGGTGCAAAATTAGTCCATCAAAACGCATTCGCAGGGCATAAAAGTCTCATAAATTTGTCCGTGAATCTCAATTCCGTTAACGAGCACGGAAAACTGCTACATTATGAACTCCTTAGGCGATTTTCCGAATTTCTGGCGGAACACCCTTGAGAAATGGGACGCGGAGCTGAATCCCAGCATATCCGCTATCTCACCGACCCTCCACCGGCCTTCCTTGAGCATAGACGCGGCCTTGTTGAGACGGTAGGACAAAATGAAATCATTCGGGGTCATACCGGTCAGGGACTTCATCTTCCTGAAGAAGCTGGCCCGGCTCATACACATCTCTCCGGCAAGGGCGGTGATGCTGATGGATGTCTCCGAGATGTTGTCCTCGATGTATTTCCTGAGGCCTTCGATGAAAGCCCTGTCGTCAGCGCTGATGCTTTCGATCGGGTCCTCCTTGCTTTCATCAGTCACGACCTCCTGGGAAGTGAAGCTTTCGCGGAGCTTCTCCCTTGTCGCCATTATGTTCCCGATAAGCGTGAGGATAAGCTCAGCGCTGAATGGCTTGGTCACGTACAAGTCCGCCCCGTGCTGATAGCCGACAAGGCGGTCCTCCTCCCCTGTCTTGGATGTCAGGATGACCACAGGAATATGACTGAGCATCTTGTCCTCCTTCACCCGACGGCAAAGTTCGTAGCCGTCAACCTTAGGCATAACGACATCCGTCAGGATCAGGTCAGGAAGGACATCATTGACTATGTCAAGGGCATCCGCACCGTCCGAAGCGGTGTAAACATCATACCTTGATGAAAGAATCTCCTTAAGCCAGGCGAGCAGGGAGGCATTGTCCTCAACCACCAACACCTTGTACCGCTCACTGTTTCCATCCTCCTCGACGGCCTCATCCTTGACCGGATCCACAACCAGCATTCCGTCAATCACATCGGAGCGGAAATCCTTGGCTGACTCCGTTATCTCATAGAGACTCTCGTCAGCCGGCAAGGCGAAGACAAACCTCATCCCGCCTTCCCTCCGAACCTGAGCGTTGACAGCCCCGCCGTGGATTCGCAGAAGTTCCTTGACATAGTGCAGCCCGATGCCCGTCCCGGTCACCGAGGTCTCGGTCTGGGCCAGCCTTGTGTAACGGTCGAAAATGTGTACGACATCCTCGTCCTTCATTCCGATTCCGTCATCAGTCACGGAGATCTGAAGGTAAGTGGAGGAAGTTTTGTAGCCAGACAGAATCCGGTCTGGACTGGCGACACGCTCGGCAAGAATCCGGACGTGACCGCCCTCCGGAGTGTATTTCAGCGCATTGGAGACAAGGTTCACGACAACCCTGGCCAGTTTGTCGGCGTCAACCGGCACACCTGTCAGATCTCCTGAACAGTCCAACAGCAGCTCAATGGACTTCTCGTGAGCCTGGAACGAGAAACCGTCAGTGAGCCTGCGCAGAAGGAAAGGCACATCGGTCCTGGAGACGGACAACGGAAGGGCCCCGTTCTCTATGCGGCTCAAATTCAGAAGCTGGTCAACCAGATTCAGCAGGTTCCTCATATTGTAGTTGATCGACTCGATCATCTTGTCGAAGCTGACCTTGTCACGGACTCTGGACAGCATATTGACCGGTCCATAGACCAAGGCCAGAGATGTCCTCAACTCGTGCGAGATGTTCGTGAAGAAGTTCACCTTCATCTCGGAGAGCCTCTTCTCACGGTTCAGGTCATCCTTGGCGGCCTGAAGCTCCATCTCCTCCATCCTGCGGTTGATTATGAACCTTGAGACGGCCATCATCCCGGCGACGGCCAGGGAAAGGTACGCAAGCAATGCGTACCAGGAAAGCCACGGGGACTTCCTTATGATGATCTCCAAACGGCGCGGATCCTTGCTCCAGAATCCGTCCACGTTGCTGGCCTTGAGCTCAAAGACATAATGTCCCGGAGGCAGATGCGAGAATGTGACACGCCTGTAGCCTCCGATGTCATTCCAATCGTCATCCGTGTACTTTCCCGTAAGTCTGTAGGAGAATCCGATGTTGTCCTCGGCGATGAATGAGACCGGCTCGAAACGGATTCCGATACTGTTCTGGCTGCTTTTCAGGACAATCCGATCCGTGTCATCCAAAAGACGGTCAAGGATCTCCCCTTCCCCCGGCTTCTGATCCACTCCATTGACGCTCAGACCAGTAAGGACAACATTCACCGGCTCATCAGAAATATTCGAGATAATTCTGTCCGAAAAGAAGAACGCCAGTCCCATATTCCCGCCGAAAAACATCCTCCCCGAATGCGACCCCGCGCTTCTTTTACAGAACTGCTGCGTGTCCATCCAGCGTCCTTGGTAATATGTGATCGGCTTGTCAAAGCGCTTCGTCACCACAGAAAGGCCGTAGGATGTCCCCACCCAGACGTTGCCTTCAGGATCTGCGGCAATGCTGGCCACATCATTGCTGCCCAGTCCGTTCCTGATGGAATATTCATTGACAACCTCATTCCCTCGGCAGCGCAGCAACCCTTTGGATGAGGTGCCTATCCACAATTCCCCGTTTTGAATATACAGGCACGACACATCCCCAAGGTTTCTCTTGGCATCGTCTCCGGCCAGAAGGTATCTTTCCACCCGGAGAGTCTTCGGAGCCACAAAGAACAATCCGGAATCCTTGACGGCAACGAGAAGCCTGTCCTCGTCAAATCTTATAATATCTTGAATATCCGAACCTCGAAGCAGCCGGCAGTCATCGGTTCCACCATCCAGCCTCACAACGCCAACGGGAGTGGCCGCCCACATCGTCCCGTCCCCATCTTCGCAAAAGGCGTTCACCTCTATCCCGTCGGCAACAACCTTAGAATCAAGAATCTCCGAGCCCTT
>OIYG01002504.1_pt1 | contig 11584 bp, 14 predicted proteins | sample 1587861 | NCBI WGS metagenome assembly OIYG01 (sample SAMN03283272) | human gut metagenome | biome: human-associated habitat; material: feces | host: Homo sapiens | place: Peru | collected 2012 | reverse complement strand
AAATACAGTCGTTTTGCTCTGTTTTTGTCTACTTTTGGGTCCGCGCGGGGTCTTTTTGAAGGCAGTGGTAGACAAAATACGATCATTTTGCTTTGTTTTTGTCTACTTTGAGGTCCGCGCGGGGTCTTTTTGGAGTCGGCGGTAGACAAAAAACGGTCATTTTGCTATGGTTTTGTCTACTTTGTGGTTCGCGAGTGCTGGATTTGGGTGTGGGAGTAGACAAAATTCGGCAGGAAAGTCCGTTTTTTGCCTACTTTTGGGTCCGCGAGCGCTGGATTTGGGTGCAGGAGTAGACAAAATTCGGCAGGAAAGTCCGTTTTTTGTCTACTTTGTGGTCCGCAGGCGCTGGATTTGGCCGTGTGAGCAGGCAAAAACGAGTAGAAAAGCGGACTTCGGCTGCCGCGAGCACTGCATTTTGCCGTGAAAATTTGGCGAAATACAGTGCTGTTGCAGCAAGCGTCAATCCGATCAATACATAGCTTGCATTCTTTACATATCCTTTACAAAACGACCCAATGACCTTTACATTGGAACTTTACAATTGTAATGAAAATAAAGAAGGGGCGATTGTCATGAGAAAGAATTTTCGGATTCTGTGCCTTGTATCGCTGATGGCACTTGTGCTTGTCGGATGTGGTTCGAAAGCGCAGCAAAAAAGAGAAATTACGGTTGTCGGATCAACGGCGCTGCAGCCGATGGTCGAGATGGCAGCTGAAGAATATCAAAAAGATAATCACGACGTGTCGATTACGGTTCAAGGGGGAGGGTCCGGAACGGGGCTTTCACAAGTTCAGGCAGGAGCAGTTTCGATTGGAAATTCGGATATTTTTGCCGATCAGCAGCCCGGAATCAAGGTCAAGGACTTGGTTGATCACAAGGTCTGCGTGATGGGGCTGGCACCTGTTACGAATAAGGAATCAGGCATCACGAAACTTACGATGGAGCAGCTTCGCGGGATTTTTTCGGGAAAATACACGAACTGGAAACAGGTCGGAGGTAAAAATCTGGCAATCGTTTTGATCAATCGCGCGCAAGGTTCAGGAACAAGAGCAGCGTTTGAAAGCGCAGTGATGGGAAATGAAAAGATGGCCAAAGCACAGGAACAGGAATCAAACGGGACCGTTTCAAAGATGGTCGCGCACACGCCTGGAGCAATCAGCTATTTGTCATTTTCATATATTTCAAAAGACGTGCTCGGAATCGCAATTGACGGAGTGAAACCGACTGCCGGAAACGTTCAGACGGGTGAATGGAAGATCTGGTCGTATGAACATATGTATACTTACGGCAAGCCAAATGAACAAACAAATAAACTGCTCAACTATATGAAATCGGATTACGTGCAGAAGAATCTGGTCAAGGCACTGGGCTACGTGTCGATTTCTGAGATGAAGGTCAAAAAAGATTCAAACGGCAAAGTCGTGCCGGTCAAAGAAGGTGAACGGAATGGATCCGATTAGAGATAAAATATTGAAGCGTTCGAAAGAATCGAACCAAGACATAATAGGAAAGATTTTGAGTTATGCGGCAATCGTTTTGATTTTAGCGGTGGTTGTTTCAATTTTTGCATTCGTGTTTGCAAAAGGAATTGCGACGTTTACGGAAAACCATGCGAGTTTAAAGGACTTCTTGACGGGAACCGACTGGAATCCGAACAGCAAGGGCGAAGACGGCAAGCCGCTTGTCGGGGCTTTGCCGATGATCGTCGGATCGTTTGCCGTTACGCTTTTGGCGGCGCTCTTTGCAACACCGTTTGCAATCGGGACGGCCCTTTACATGACGGAGCTTTCGTCAAGCAAAGGTCGTGCGTTCATGCAAAGCGTCGTTGAGCTTTTGGTCGGAATTCCTTCCGTCGTTTACGGGTTTATCGGCTTAACCGTCGTCGTGCCGTTCGTGCGCAGTCACTTCGGCGGTTCGGGCTACGGCATTTTGTCGGGGGCATTCGTTTTGTTCGTAATGGTTCTTCCGACGATCACGTCGATGACGGTCGACAGTTTGAAAGCCGTGCCGAAGCATTACAAATCTGCTTCGCTTGCTCTTGGTGCAACCGAGTGGCAGACGATCTGGCGCGTTATTTTGAGGGCGGCTCTTCCCGGCATCATGACGGCCGTCGTGTTTGGGATGGCGCGCGCATTTGGTGAAGCTTTGGCGGTTCAAATGGTCATCGGCAATGCCTCGCTTTTGCCGACGAGTCTGACGAATCCGGCCTCGACTTTGACCAGCGTGCTGACGATGGGAATCGGCAATACCGTCATGGGAACGGTCGCAAACAACGCATTGTGGTCGCTTGCTTTGGTCTTGCTTTTGATGTCGTTGTTCTTCAATATTCTGGTAAGAATGATTTCAAGAAAGGGGAGAATGTAATTGAATCCAAAAAAGACAAATACGCTTGCGTTGCTGATGATTCGCATCATCGCAGGAATCGTCGTCGTGATTTTGGCATTCTTGATAGGAAGAATTTTGATTCAAGGACTGCCGCACATCTCCTGGAAGTTTCTGACGACGTCATCCAAGGCCTTTACGTCCGGGGGAGGCATCGGCATTCAGTTGTTCAATTCGTTTTATCTGCTGATTTTGACTTTGATCATTTCGTTTCCGATTTCGCTTGGCGCTGGCATTTTTTTGGCTGAATATGCACCGAAAAATGCACTTACGAACGTCATTCGCATGGCGATCGAAATTTTGAGTTCGCTCCCTTCGGTCGTGGTCGGCCTCTTCGGCTTCCTGCTGTTTGTCGTTCAGTTCAAGCTCGGCTTTTCGATTTTGTCCGGCGCAATCGCATTGACGTTTTTCAATCTGCCTTTGCTGACGCGAAATATTGAAGATTCGCTGAATTCCGTGCCGAAGCTTCAGCGTGAAGCAGGTCTTGCTCTTGGTCTGTCAAAATGGCATACCGTGATCAAGGTCATCTTGCCGGAAGCAATTCCCGGCATCGTCACCGGCATCGTTTTGTGCGCCGGCAGAATCTTTGGCGAAGCTGCGGCTTTGATTTACACGGCAGGACAAAGTGCAACGAGCGTCGACTTTACGAAATGGAATCCGTTCGATGCGTCAAGTCCTCTGAATTTGTTCAGACCGGCGGAAACTTTGGCCGTGCATATTTGGAAAATCAATTCTGAAGGCATCATGCCGGATGCTGAACAGATTTCGGCCGGAGCCTCGGCCGTTTTGATCATTGCCGTCTTGATCTTCAACTTATCGGCACGTTTCTTGGGACAAAAGCTTTATCAGCATTTGACGGCGGCAAAACAGGGGTGAGAAGATGGATGCTTTGAAATATGACTTAAAAGATACCTATATCGTGCGGTTCAATCAAAAAGAAACCGAAATTGCGATGACGACGAATAATCTGCAGGTTTTCTACGGCAACAAGCAGGCCTTTTTTGACGGCAATATGCAATTTCCGAAAAACATGATCACTGCTTTGATCGGAGCTTCCGGTTCAGGCAAATCCACGTTCCTGCGCAGCCTCAATCGAATGAACGACGACGTGGCGCGCGTCGAAGGTCAGATCATGTATCGCGGAATCGACGTCAATTCAAGAAACATCAACGTTTATGAAATGCGAAAACACGTGGGCATGGTGTTTCAGCGTCCGAATCCTTTTTCAAAATCCATTCGCGACAACATCACGTTTGCGCTGAAGGAAAAAGGCTTGAAAGACAAGGTCGAACAAGACCGAATCGTTGAAGAAAGCCTGAAAGGGGCGGCTTTATGGGATGAGGTCAAAGACGATCTTGACAAAAGCGCCCTGGCCCTTTCAGGCGGGCAGCAGCAGCGTTTGTGCATCGCACGCGCAATTGCGATGAAACCGGATATTTTGCTGATGGATGAGCCATGCAGCGCGCTCGATCCGATTTCGACCTTAAAAGTTGAGGAAACGATGTTGAAATTAAAGGAAAGATACACGATCATCATCGTGACTCATAACATGCAACAGGCCTCAAGGGTCAGTGACTACACTGCATTTTTCCATATGGGACACGTGATCGAATACGACAAGACGAAGCATATCTTTACGAATCCGGCAATCAAGGCGACTGAAGATTATGTTTCCGGAAACTTCGGGTAGGTGGAATTATGAACGAAATTATTACGACAAAAGACGTTCATCTGTACTATGGCAAAAAAGAAGCGCTGAAAGGCATCACGCTTGATTTTCCGCAAGGCGGCATTCACGCTTTGATCGGACCTTCCGGTTGCGGCAAATCCACGTATCTGCGCTGCTTGAATCGAATGAACGACATGATCGACAACGTCAAGATCACTGGCGACATCAGGCTTGACGGAAACGACATCTATTCGCCGCAAACCGACACGGTTACGCTCAGAAAGCGCGTGGGCATGGTGTTTCAGCAGCCAAATCCGTTTCCGTTTTCAATTTATGAAAACATTGTCTACGGGTTGAGGATTGCAGGCATCAAGGATAAAGAGGTTTTGGACGAACGCGTTGAAACAAGTCTCAAACAGGCGGCAATCTGGGATGAGGTCAAGGACGATCTGAAAAAAAGCGCCGTGGCTCTTTCAGGCGGGCAGCAGCAGCGCATTTGCATCGCGCGCGTGCTTGCCGTCAGACCTGAAGTGATTTTGCTTGACGAACCGACGAGCGCGCTTGATCCTGTTTCAAGCAGTTTGATTGAAGAGATGCTTTTGAAGCTCAAAGAAGAGTATACTTGTATCATAGTGACTCATAACATGCAGCAGGCCTCAAGAATTTCTGACACGACGTCATTTTTCTTGAACGGCGAGCTGATCGAAACGGGGCTGACCAAGAAGATTTTTGTGACGCCGGACAACAAAAAGACCGATGATTATTTAAGCGGACGTTTCGGATAATAATTGAGGAAGGGAGAAAAAAATGCGACATATAGACACTCAAATCATGGCTTTGAGACAAGAATTCATCACGATGGGTCTTGAAGTTTTGGAAGCAGTCAAAAAAACGGTTACGGCTTTTGAAGAAGGCAACGAAAAACTTGCGCAGGAAGTGATCGACCACGATGAGGTTATCAACGGCAAAGAAACTCACCTTGAAAGGAAATCTGCTCAGGTAATTGCCTTGCAGCAGCCGGTGACGATGGATCTGCGCGAAATCATCTCGATTTTGAAAGCAAGCGCCGACTTGGAACGTCTGGCCGACCATGCCGTCAACATTTCTGAAACGGTGCTTGATCTGAATCTTCGCGTCAGAGATGAACAAATTGACGAACTGTTGACGAAGATGGGGGAAAACGTTGCCAAGATGCTGCAAGACATTTTGGATGCGTACACTGAAGTCGATGACGGACATGCCATTGAAATTGCCGAGAGGGATGCGACAAACGATGAAATCTATTCAAAGGTCAACGCCTTATCCGTCAAGCTGCTCCAAACAAGCCCGGAAAATACGGGCGAAGGCGTCGATTATCTGAAAATTGCGAACAGGCTTGAACGCATCGGCGACTACATTACGAATATTGCCGAGTGGATCGTTTACACGAAACGCGGAAAGATCGTTGAATTAGGCAAAAAAGATATTTAAGCAAAAAGGCTTGCAGATTGGCAGGCCTTTTTTGATAAATACAGTGCTGCATAACTAATCTGGTCAAGATCTCATTCAGATTTACGGACAAAGCCCTCATTTTTGATGATTTGTCCGTAAGCAAAACGCATTTTACGGACAGACAGAGGATTTTCAATGATTTGTCCGTAAATTTTTGGCCATTATGATGAGGATTTACGGACAAAGCCGGATTTTTGGACCATTTGTCCGTAAAACGGGGTCCGAAACGTCTGAAATTTTACGGACAAACGACTAATTTTGACCATTTTGTCCGTAAACGGCATTTTTTGAGCAGACGATTTACGGACAAAGTCCTCAATTTAATCGATGTGTCCGTAAACGGCGGAGCTTTTGCCAAATGCAGTGCCTGCTCAATCAGCGTACCACGGAAATCATCTCCTTTTGGGCATTTTGATGCATGGAAATTGCCCCTTTTGGTCGTTAAAAAACTCCCCCGTTTCCTGAACGTTGCCTTGAGAACGACCTTTTGGTTGTTAAAAATCGCATATCCAAACTCTCGGACGCTTTGCAATTAACCGCCAAGCCATCCAGGGGTTCAATTCGCGGCATAATTTTCCTCCAGCCTTTTTGTTTTGGTCGAAAGCTCTGCATTTGACAAGCACGACCAAAATCGGGAGGTTGTGTGATGATTCTGACAGTTTGAAAATTGTAAGTGCTTTTCAATGATAATCAGTGAAAATTCATAAAAACAGGTGCTTTGATAAGGGGAAATGTGTTAAAATGAGAGTGTACTCAGAAGAGTAATTTTACTGAAATCTTTTAGGAGGCTGTTTTATGTCATTCGTAAACGGTAACGCAATCTTTGGTGCAGCTCGTAAAGGCCACTACTGTGTTGGTGCTTTCAACACAAACAACTTGGAATGGACACGTGCTATTCTCAAGGGTGCTCAAGAAAAGAACGTTCCTGTTCTTATCCAAGTTTCTATGGGCGCTGCTAAGTACATGGGCGGCTACAAGCTTGTTCGCAACTTGGTTGCAGACGAAATGGAAGCTATGAACATCACGGTTCCTGTTGTTATGCACTTGGACCATGGTAACTACGAAGCTGCCAAGGAATGTATCGAAGCTGGTTTCTCATCAGTTATGTTCGACGGCCATGATCTTCCGCTTGAAGAAAACTTGGCTAAGACAAAGGAAATCGTTGAATTGGCACACGCTCACGGCATGTCCGTTGAAGCTGAAGTTGGTTCAATCGGTGGTACAGAAGACGGCATCACTGGTGCAGGCGAACTTGCTTCCGTTGAAGACGCTACAAAGATGGCTGCTACAGGCGTTGATTACCTTGCATGTGGTATTGGTAACATCCACGGCAAGTATCCAGCAGACTGGGCTGGCTTGAACTTCGATCGTTTGAAGGAAATTGCTGATGCACTTCCAGATATGCCACTTGTTTTGCACGGTGGTTCTGGTATCCCACAAGAACAAGTTGAAAAGGCTATTTCTTTGGGTATCTCCAAGCTTAACATCAACACGGAATGCCAATTGGCATTTGCTGATGCTACACGCAAGTACATCGAAGCTGGCAAGGATCAAGAAGGCAAGGGTTACGACCCACGTAAGCTTCTTGCACCTGGCACACAAGCTATCACAGATACAGTTGAAGAAATCATCGGCTGGATGGGTACACCATCAATCGACTAATTCATTAGTTGATATGAGGAAAAGGGTCGCCTTTGGGGCGGCTCTTTTTTTGTTGATAAACATGCATTTACTGGCGAAACTGAAAATGGTTCAGACTCTGCATTTTACAGGCGAAAAGTCAAAATATTTGCTAGACTGGTGGTTGACAATTATAATGAAGGTGTAGTTGTAACCAGTGTCACAAAAAATGAGGTGTCTGATATGAAATATCAAAAAACAAAAGAAGTTTTAAATCAATTAGTAGCCGATCTGAGTCAGATGGCAATGGTCATTCATCAGACTCACTGGTACATGCGCGGGACGAACTTTTTGAAGCTGCATCCTTTGATGGATGAGTTCATGGATGAAATCAACGCTCAGCTCGACGTGATTTCGGAGAGACTGATTACGCTTGACGGGGAACCGTTTTCGACTTTGAGAGAAATGGCCGATCATACGGGGATCAAAGATGAGAAGGGAACTTTTGGAAAAGGAACGCCGGAGCGCCTGGCAACGCTTGTCAAAGATTATCGCTATCTGGAAGAGCTTTATCAAAAGGGCATTGAAGTTTCTGATGAGGAAAAAGACTACAGTACTCAAGACATTTTCATCGGATTCAAGACTGAGATCGAAAAGAAGATTTGGATGATTCAAGCCGAATTGAATGAAGCTCCTGGAATTGACGCATAGAGGTGAAACATCATGGAAGAAAAAATTTTCACCGAAGAAGAGCTTGAAAAATATGACGGGCAAAACGGAAATCCCGCATACGTAGCAATTGACGGAGTCGTGTACGACGTGACTGACGTTTCGGCTTGGAATGGCGGAGTGCATCACGGAAACAAGGCTGGCCAAAACGTCAGCGAGATCATCAAGAAATCGCCGCATGGCAAAAAGGTTTTGGAAAAGCTCGAACGGGTCGGAAAACTGGCGGATTAGAAATTTTTCGAGTCAAAGAATTTGTGCAAAAAAATAGCTCTGTGCCTCAGGCACGGAGCTATTCGTTTTTTGATGACATGATTTTTTGACTGACCAACCGGTAAATAACGGCTCTGACAGCCAGCTCTTCTGAAATTGAAACGCATTCAAGCTTAGTTGCCGGCGTTTTGATCGAAATCGAATCGTTTCCTGAATAAAGCGCATGCAGCGTTTGATTGAAACGATCGGCAAAATTGTCATATGCAATTTGAACGCTTTCTTCATCACGGATGACTCTTTCGATGCAGTTTCGAATCGTTTCGAGCGGATAGGTCGTTTTCAAAAGGCTGATGACAATCAGTTCGGCAATGTGTTCAGCCCTGTAACGCTTTTTTTCCGGGCGAGACATCAGTCCTTTTTTGACGTAGCTGTTGATCATTGAAGAGGTCAAAGGCGTTTCTGAAAAATACGCAAGATAGCGATTGCCGAGGCTGACGAGCTGTTCCATATAAAGCTCGAAGTCCGGGAATTCCTCCCATTTGGGCAGATGATGGTCATCAAGATCGGACAACCAAAGTTTGATGTCAAAGTTTTCCATCGTTTTAAAACCTCTCGTTTGGCATATGAGCCTAATGGAAATTATATCATATTCGGGATTTTGATGTCAGCCGAACTTAATGTTCTTTTCTTGATAAATGCAGTGAAGAGGGGCTGCTGATCTTTTCTTGGGGGACGTGTTTTGGATGATTTTTGAGATCTTTTAATGAAAGCAAAAGTTGACCTAGAATGTGAATCTAGTTATAATTGATTTATAGTTTATGATTGCGCTGAAAATTGGTAAAAGAGAAAGGGTGATGACAGTGGACAGAAAGCAACAGGTCATTAATGAAGTATGGAGTGCCATTACGCATGGCGTGGGGGCTGCGCTTGGAATCTGGATGCTTGTTTTATTGATCTTGAAAGGGGCTGCAACGCATGATCTGAAGACAATCATTGCGTTTATCGTATACGGAACAAGCATGCTGCTTTTGTATTTATTTTCGACTTTGTTCCATTGTCTGTATTTTACGAAAGCAAAACGGGTCTTTCAAATATTTGATCACAGCGGAATTTACCTGATGATTGCGGGAACCTATACGCCGTATTGTCTGCTTGCGATCAAGGGCAGCTTGGGATATGCTTTGTTGTTTGCGGTCTGGGTGCTTGCGCTCGCAGGCATCGGTTATCATATTTTGGCAAGAAACCGTAAGCAGGTCGTTGAAACGATCATTTACGTCGTCATGGGATGGATGTGCGTTTGCGGTTTCAGACCGATGTACCTGTCGCTTGGCAAAAACGGACTGCTGCTCCTGTTTTTGGGAGGGGTCGTTTACACGCTGGGTGCTTTGGTATATAGTATAAAGGGCGTTAAATATGCGCATGTCTGGTGGCATATGCTGGTAATGATCGGCTCCGGATTGATGTTTTTGTCAATTTATTTTTACTTATGATTAACAGGAATGAATAAATTTCAAAAGGTTGATGTAAAAGGATTGTAAACGTTTGCTATTCTTTTATTTTAATGTTATTCTATATATGGATAAAGAGATAGGGAAGTGCCTTTTGAAAGGAGTGGTTTCTATGCCAACAGTTCAATTAACGCCCAACCAAAGTGTTGCTTTAGATAATTTTACCAATGAGTTTGAAGTAATCAACGCATTGGCGGATCGCAATCGTCAACGGATTATCGTTCTTTTGTGTGAAAATTTGAAGGATGGTTTGACTGTGACTGAGATTACGGACAGAATGTCGATCACTCAGCCGGCCGTGTCCCATCACTTGAAAATTTTGCGCGAGGCAGGCTTAGTTAATTTTAAGAAGAACGGCTTGCAAAGCGTGTACTTCGTTTCACTGGATGAGCCGCTTTCCCGGCTTGAAACCGTGATTCATGATTTGAGGACGAAAATTACGGAAGAATAGATCATCAGGGCAAGATTTGGTCTTGCCCTGCTTTTTTTGGAGGAATTTTTTTTGGCAGGAAAATTTTACGCAGTTGCATCAGGCAGAAAGACCGGCATTTTTAAGACTTGGGCCGAGTGTCAGGCTCAGGTAAAAGGTTTTTCCGGTGCAAGATACAAGAGCTTCCAAACTTTGGAAGAGGCACAGCGGTTTGTTGACGGCAAAACTGAGCAGAAGATAAAAACATCCGGTGCTGAAGCCAGCACTGGATTTAAACCGGAAATCGTAATTTATACTGATGGCGGTTCCCGGAATCACGGCAACAGGCTCGGTCAGCACGTCAAGTCGAATGACAAGGCCGCGTGGGCTTTTTTGGCTGTAAAAGGCGAGCGGGAAGTGGCAAAATCCGGAAGCGAATACGGTGCGACGAATAATCGCATGGAAATCATGGCCTTCAGAAACGCGCTGATGTGGCTTGATTATTATCGATTAAACGACAAACGTTTGCTGTTCGTGCTTGATTCGAAGTATGTGCTCGATGCGGTGACGAAACGCTGGCTTTTTTCATGGGCCAAAAAGGGATGGAAAACAGCCTCAGGAGAACCTGTCAAAAATCGTGAACTTTGGGAAGAAGTCCTGGAATTGCTCAAAAAGTTCAAGAATGCAAGGTATGTCTGGACCAAAGGCCATGCAGATAATCCCGGAAACAATAAAGTTGACCGGCTGTTGAACGAAGAAATGGATAAAATGTAATTGATTTTGTGCTATAATAAAGTCGAATTCAAAAATTCAAAAATTTAAGGAGTGATTATTATGGTCGAAAAGCTGAATGGCGATTTTGAAATCGAACCGAAAATCTTTACCAAGATTTTGGTGGCCGTTGACGAAGATGATTCGCAATCATCCATCAACGCATTCAACTATGCCGTGACAACGGCTAAACGCTTGAATGTTCCCTTGGGGATCGTTTCGATTCTTGAAGTCGGTGATTTCAACATTTTTGATACGTTGAGTCCTGAAGTTTTGGACGAAAGACGCGCACAGGTTGCTGATGACCTTGCAAACTACGTCAATAAGGCACGCTCGTTTGGCGTCAAAGACGTGACGGCATATTCCGGCGAAGGCAAACCAGGCGTCGTCATCATCAATGATATTTTGCCGGACGTTAATGCTGATTTGCTTGTTTGTGGTTCCAAGACAAAGCCTCTTACAGGTCGCAAGAGGGTCTTCTTGGGATCACAAGCCAGCTATATGTCTCAAAATGCTCCTTGTTCCGTAATCGTTGTAAGATAAGGAACATTTGGATGATCAATGCGGAATTTTCGCGGATGAAGCGGAGATTCCGCTTTTTTGCGTTAAAAATGCAGAGCAGGTTGATGCGATGTCGTTGCATTGCATCGGGCGAAGGAACGTGGAAAGCATTGTTTGGTCCGCTTGGGGTTTCGTGGGTGCGGGAGTAGACAAAATTAGGCAGAACAGTCCGTTTTTTGTCTGCTTTGGGAGGCGCGGGATCCGGATTTTGAGTCGGCGGTAGACAAAAATTGA
>OIYG01002502.1_pt1 | contig 11590 bp, 7 predicted proteins | sample 1587861 | NCBI WGS metagenome assembly OIYG01 (sample SAMN03283272) | human gut metagenome | biome: human-associated habitat; material: feces | host: Homo sapiens | place: Peru | collected 2012 | reverse complement strand
CAAATATGTTTCCTTTATGTACTTCCATATTAACCCTCCATAATTTATTAATAATCACTTAGACTATCTTCTATAGACATATACTTTAATTTTATTCTTTTTTTTATTGAAATGCACTCATTTAATGTTCTATAACGACTGTTATTAGGGGTTAATGATAACATTTTTTTGTTGTTAATATAAAAAGAATGGTTGTTAAACCGTTCTAGAATTTGCATATAAATCAATTAGTTGATCAATGTTGTCGGAATTGTTGGCCAAGCCTATCGGAACTCTTGGTCAACCTAATCGGAATACATAGTCAACATAATCAAAATTCATAAAAGTAAATATACACACTTATCACATAGAAATAGTTATTTGTCTCACTATATATAAAGATTAAAGGGAACAACCAAATCTGATTGTCCCCTTTTGCATATTCATTTAATTAAGTCAGAGTGGTTCTCTCGGCCACTTACATCATTTCACTTCTATATCTACTACCCAGTAGAACAACAAAACACTAATCTAAACTGCTCGCTGCATAGAAACCTTCTCTTACAGCTTCACCAATCTTTCCTAATTTATCACAATCTCCAATTGCTCGAGTTTTCATTGGATACTTTTCTTTCAATAAATCTGAAAGAGTTGTATTAGGTCTCATACCAAAAGCTGAGATTACTGTATCTGCTTCAATATGCTTTTCAATGCCGTTTTCTTCAACAGTTAATCCTGTTTCATCAATAGCTGTTACTTTCGTATTTATCATAAGATTAACATTATTTTCAGCTAATTTATTGAATAATGAAATCTTATTGATAAAGAATACGTCTTTACCCATTTCAGGAAGCATTTCTACAACAGTTACATTTTTATGCATTTCTTCAGCAATTTCAATAGCACCATCTAAACCTGATGCTCCTCCACCACAGATTACAATCTTATCACCTTTTATAAGTGATTCATTTCTATGTGCTGCTACAATATTCACAACATTTTTACCATCAATACCAGGAATTGAAGGAGTAAAAGGTGTTGCACCTGTTGAAACAATAATCGCATCACATGTTTTTAGAATATCTTCTTCACCGGTAATTGTAGTATTAAGATGAATATCCACAGGAAGTTTACTTAACTGTACTTTATACCATTCAGTTAATTTCTTAATATTAGATTTGAACTGGGCTGTACAGATATCTCCCATAGTACCACCTAAATGATCTTCTTTTTCAAATAAAGTGACATGATGACCTTCTAAAGCAGCTACTCTAGCAGCTTCCATACCACCAGGACCAGCACCAATAACTACAACATTCTGTGGATCTTCAGTTTTTTCAAGTTTAAATCTTACTTCCTCCATAGCCTGTGGATTAACAGCACATCCTAGTTTTGTATGATGATTCCAGATACGACCAATACAGTATTCATTACATCTTAAACAAGATCTTACATCTTCACTATGATTCTTCATTAATTTCTTAGGCATCATTGGATCAGCAATAAGCGCTCTACCAAAAGAAGCAAAATCAGCATTTCCACTTTCAATTAATTCTAATGCACTATCTGGATTATGTGCTCCTGCATTAATTAAAGGAACATTCACAACTTTTCTTGCATCTTCACATACATATGACATGCATGATTCACCTAAATAAGCAGGTGGGAAAATATAATCTAATGTTTCATAACATCCAGCATCAATATCAAATGCATCAATACCTTCTTTTTCTAGTTCTTTAAGAATCTTCATACTGTATTCTAAATCTCTACCACCATTAAAACGATGATCTAAAGAAATTCTAAATAAAATAGGTACATCAGGGCCTACCACTTCACGTATTGCATGGTAAATGTCTTTTGCGAAACGTGTATTTTTCTCTGGAGTTCCTCCATATTCATCTGTTCTCTTATTCCATACTGGAGATAAGAACTGATCAATTAAATATCCTGCATGAGCATGAATTTCAATTGCATCATAACCTGCATCCATTGCTACACCTGCAGCAAATTTAAAATCATTCATCATCTGAGCAATCTCTTCTTTTGTAAGAGCATGGCACATTAAGTTTGGATCAAATGCTGATGGAATTTCAGATGCTGACATTGGTGGATTTCCTAAAGTATCTGGAAATGCATTTCTACCTGTACCTGGTGTTAACTGACAAACAATCTTAGCACCATAACGATGTACCCCATCACATACACTTGTAAGAGATGGCAATACAGTAAAACTATCCATGTATCCTTCCATAGACCCTTGAGCAATTTTTTCATTAAGTGGCTGACATCCCATGATAATCATACCTACTCCACCTTTAGCTCTTTCAATGAAATAATCAATTTCATTATCTGTTTTACGTCCATTAGCTAGTGCACTATTTGTCCCCATTGGAGACATAACTAATCTGTTCTTTACTTCCATTTTTCCAATTTTAAATGGTGTAAATAATTTTTCATAACTCATATCCTATCCTCCTTTTTGTTACCTCGGTAACATTTTATAATGTAACCGCTTTATTGTCAATGTTTAATAATTCACAATCTTTTTTTATGTTTTTATGCTATAGTGTAAAAGGTGATAAAAAATGTACAAAGATTTAAAGAATACAATTATTAATACATCCTATAAATTATTTATGGAGAATGGTTATGATCAGACCACAGTCAATGATATCTGTGCTGCTTGTTCTATTACAAAAACAACATTCTACCGTTATATTGATTCAAAAGAGGAATTACTTTCATTCTTCTTTGATGATATTAATGAAAAAATTGATGAGTTAAAATTAAATGCAGAAACACAGACTGATTATGTACAACAAATTATTGATGCTTTTGATCTTATCATTGCACATATGCTTAAATTCCAGCAGGAATTATATTGTCAGCTATATATATCTAACCTAAAAGAGAACAAAGGTACATTCAATGAAATAGATGCTTTAAAAGAAGTGGTAATTGACTTAATTCTTAAAGCACAAAAAGCAAATCAAATATCAAATAGAAATGATGCTTTGGTTATTTATAACGTCCTTGAACATATATGTTATGGATGTGGTATTCAATGGTGTCTTCATCAAATACAGAATATTAGAGAAGAATTCACTACTTCTTTAAAAGCAATTTTAATCATATAAGATATGTTACAGGAAGCGCAATTGTGCTTTCTGTTTTTATTTCTAAGCACAGAAAAAGATGATACTCATCGATATCATCTTTCTATACTTTATATCAAATTGTGTTTACAGTATCATTACATCTTATAGTTCAGTATACTTATCGCTCTTACCCTTAGCCTTCTCTACAGGGTACTTTGCTTCATTCTGACTCATCTTCATATTCACTATCTCATCAGCATCTAATCCTAATTTATCTAATAAATTCTGACTATATACAATAACATCAGCAAGCTCTTCTTTAACATGCTGTAAATCATAATTATCATCAGACCATTGGAAACATTCTAATAGTTCTGCTGCTTCTATTACTATAGATTTAGCTAGATTGGCTGGTGAATGGAATTGATCCCAGTCTCTGTCTTCTGTGAATTTTCTAATTCTATTTACTGTTTCTTCTTTCATATTAGTTATCCTCTACTTTATACGTTCTCTTAAATAATATGCTAGTTCTTTATTCGTACCAACATATCATATAATCAATAAAGTCTAGTTAATCATTTAAGAAACTGCAAGCCACAAAAAACATATAGAAAACATAAATGCATTTTAAATTTTCCTTATCATAAACACTTAATCTGAATCTTTCATACTATCTAAAAGATTCTCATCTTCACAAATTATGTCTTCGTTTTTCGATGGAATTATTCTATGAACCGTTATTAATACTCCTGGATTACTATCTTGTAATTTTTTACACAAGTTCAGAAAATTTTCTACATTACTTTCTCTATCGATTAAAGTAGCCAATTCATTACCTACATTTTTAAAAGGATATACTCTAAGTGAAAATTTCCTTTTTTCGCTTGCAATAGCTTTTACTATCAAACTATCATACATATAAAGTTTATATCTAGTATTACTTTCTAAATCATCATTTATGTAAATACCAGAACCACTATTAATTAATCCAATCTCCTCTAACATCAAAATATCCGAATAATCAATACCATTCTTTGAAAGATAATCCTGATCAGCAGGAATTACATATTTTTCAGATTCAATTTTAATAGAAGCATTACATATTTTAACAAAGCATTCTGCTTCTTCTTTACTCATATTTCTCAATACATCTAACGTTCTTAAAGAATATGAAGAGGGTTTCTCTATTTCTCCAGCTAATATCTTAGCCCATAAAATTTGCATTTCTTTATCACTAATATTTCCGGATGCTTCATAATATCTAATAAACCAATCAAAGCTATATTGCTTACCATTTGATTTATTATTTTTCTTTTGAACCATGCCATCTGCTATTTTTGCAATATCTAAGAAATTTTTAGTTTTATAATATTCAGTCAAAGTCATTTTTCCTGATTCAAGTAAATCATCAACCACTTCAGCAAACTTATTTGCCTTAATCTTTTCAAATTCTTGTGTTTCAGTGTTTCTTCTTAAAAAGACTGCTGTCATAATAGCCCCGACTATTGCAGAAACACAGTTTGAAATGTCAGGGATTTGATTCAGCAATTCTATTATTTTAGTAGGTTCCATTATCTTTTACTCCTTTTCGAAAAGCGTCGCTTATTCCACTCCCAACGCTTTAAATACTGCATCACTCGCATCCTGATAGAATACTAAATTAAATGTTCCTATCAATTCAGAAGGTACTGTACCAATATCCACAGCAGAAACAGTAGGTAGAAGTATTCGTTTAGCACCAGAATCCAAACATACTTGTAAAGTATTCGCTAGATTCTCTACTTTCGATACCGTACCACTTACACTAATATCTCCTAACACTGCCATAGAACTTAATGTAGGCTTATTCAAAGCTATAGAACATAATGCTATTAGAGTAGATAAAGACAATTTGCTTGTCATACCAATACCCTGTAAATCTTGGTACTGGATAATATAATCCTTATTTGTTGTACTAATAGACTGGCTAATATGATTACTATTGGCCTTCAAATAATTAAATGCATTTTGAGTACTTTCTCTAGCTTCCCTATCTGCACCTATTCCATTACATGTTAACTTACCATTACCTGGTAGAATTTGTGATTCTAATCTAAATAATCCAATCATTCCTGACTTTCCAGGAGATACAGTATAAACCTGTCCTGGACTACATATACCATCTGGAATAAGAGTACTAGAACTTTGTTCTGGTACTGATACAAACTTCTCTTCAAATGATTCATTATCTATATAAGAAAAATTCACATCATAGAATTCCATACCACCGATCTTCTTTAATTGTTCTTTTACACGTCTACGCATTTCTAAAGCTATACGAAGAATTTCTTCTAATTCCTCTTTTGTATAGTCTTCGTTAGGATATACAAGTTTAACTAAACCAGATACTGTTTTTCTTACAGCTATAGTATCTCGTTGGTTTAAGTTCTTACCTAGTTTAAAGTATTTATCTAAAGCGTCACTTTCTTGTGTTTTTCTTAGTTCACGGATAAATTCAGCAAAGTAATCCGTAATAAAACCATAGTCATCAGTAAAATGAACTGGTCTAAACTTAGGTACTTCCCAACCTGGTAAATAACAATGTATACGATCTAAGAACGCTGTATCTGTACCCATTTCCACTGGAAATGGATCAAAAAGAGAAGATGTTTTTAATAATACATCTACACTCTGGTTAATATTACCTACAAATACCATAGATGCACTGGCTGCTTTTTCTTCTTTACCACGAGCAAAAGATCCTGATGCCATATAGTCTTTCATAATCTGAATGCCATCTTTATCTTTAAATTTAATACCTGCTACTTCATCAAAAGCAACACAATCCCAAAGACCTACTAATCCTATTGTTCTTTTACCCATATTATAGAACAGATTAGCGACAGTAGTTTGACCACCTGATACTAGAATACTGTTTGGAGATATTTCCTTATATACATGTGATTTACCTGTACTTCTAGGACCTAATTCACATAAGTTATAGTTATTCTCTATAAGTGGTACTAAACGTAATAGTAATAACCACTTTTCTCTCTCATTTAATTGATCAGGTTCCATTCCAATAGAACGTAATATGACATCAATCCATTCGTTCTTAGTGAATGCTTTACGTCCTTCTTTTAGTTCATTGATATCAACATGTGGCATCTGTATTGGGTTCAATTTAGCAATCTTGATAGGACTTGAGAACTTATCTTCTTCATCATATTCATACTCTAATTGAACAATACACCAAATACCACCACATAATAACCTATCATACTTTTGTGGATATTCTTCTGATACAGGAATCTCTTTTATTCCTAAGTTAGAGAATTCAGCTTCATATCTATCTTTTCTAATATTAAGATTGATAGTAACTTTATCTATGACTGTAAAGAAACCTTTTGAACGTAATGTAGATAATGTTTTTTGTGCTTCATCAGGTCTTACAAAGTTATCAGATAATATTTTCTTAACTTTGTTTATTCCCTGTTCAATGATTTCTTCATCATCAGAACCACAATACTGTCCTAATAAGAATTCAAGCACATAAACAGGAACATTAGCACCTTCTTTTATCTTTTTAGTAAGGTCTTTTCTTACTATTCTACCAGCAAAATTATCACGTAGCTTCGTTTTTATTTCGTCTCGATTTGTCATAAGAACCTCCTAAATAATACAATATACTTGATGGAATGATCAGGAATTGAACCTGATTATTTACCATACACTCCATGTAAAGGGCTTTAAACCCTTATTGAATTGATACACAGTCTTAATTCTGTCTATAGTCACATACGATTAAAATCAGCGTACAATTATGAACTGTGTTATTAATTATTACAGTCCGAACTAATATTTTTATATTTATTAATTATTGCATTCACAAATTCTCGATGTATCAATTTAGTAAACTGATCAGACTCTTTACTTTCTAAAGATTCTAAATCCCTTTGTAATGAAATTAAGTCTTCTTTTGATTTATCAATATCTTCTTTATTAAAATCAACTGAATTAAACCACTTTATAATTTTTGCACGATTATAATTATCGTTGTTTATGTATGCTTCCAATAACACTTTTTTAAATTCTTTGTCAAAGCATTTACTATCCATATTACGTAAATCTATAAAATTACAATCTCCTTTTAACTCATCTATTACTCTTTGTCTGTATCGACATGTTTCAATCTCATTATAAAAGTTTTCAATATGACTGTTTAATTCGATAGCATCTTCCCCTAATATACGTAATTGATCATTAAGTATAAAAGTTGTGTTGTGTTCATCATTGCATTTGTTATTAAGTATTCTGTCCTTCTTCTTCTTTAAGCCTTCCATCATCTTTTTATAATCAATTATGCAAGGCAACTGATAATTGCATTTTTTTAAAGATACAAGTTTATTTAAAATTGAAATATAATCATCTAAATATAGTTTTCCCTCATAAGCTGACTCTAAACATTTTGTTAGTCCTTTTTCAATAATTTCATCATTTAATCCCCAAAAATTACTCGTAAGAAATTTTTGATCATATGTTGTATTTTTAACCTCATATTTACTTTTCATTTCAGATGCAAACTTTTCTTCATCCCAGATATGATCTCCAACATAGATTTTTAATGACATTAAACTACTTCCATATGAAAAATACTTAGTAGCAAAATTTGAATCAGCCATAAAATATCCATAATCACTTTTTTTAAAATTACCATTTCTATATTCAAAAAGCAAAACTGAATAAGAATATAGCAAATCACTAGTATGTCCAAAACCATCCGATAAAGAACTGCAAATGTTGTAAATGCGCTCAAATCCGATTAATATAGCTTTTACTGTCCTTAAGTTATTAGATCCGCTCTCAACAAAAACTTGATATAATAAATTAATGTTATTCTTTAAAAATTGATTATATCCTTTATTTGTCTCTTTATAATTCAAAACTATGTTCTTAATAACTTCGTAGTAATTTGGTTCAAAAGTATACGTTGTTTGAATCACTTTCTCTTTAAAACTTAAATAATCTTCCTTTGAACGGTCATCCTCAGATATTTTTGTTTCATCTGCAACAATTATTGTTTTTATTCTTTTATTTTCACAATATTCATTAATCATGCCAAGCAATTCAACTATATCCAACTTAGATCTTTCAAAATCATCAAATACTAGAATTAATTCTTTACTTACTTTTTCACAGTTTTCTAAATAAGTGATATATTTCTCTACTTGTATCATTTCATATACAGTTATAGATAAATTTGCTTTAACAGAAGCTACCTTATCAGAAAAAATTGAAAACACATTAAGAAGACTTTTCAAGCTTCTTTGTTTATTAAAGCTATCATTCTCTTCTTTGTCTCCAAGCATTAAATCTAATATTTTCCCTTTAATTGCCTTGTTCAAAGATTCTATTGAATCAATTCCAAACAGAGAAACAATTAACATACATTTCTCTTTTGAATCAGTTTCTGTTTTTAATTTATTTATTAAATGTGTTTTTCCACATCCCCATTTTCCTGTCAGCAAACATGCTCCCATATGCTCTTTACTATCTATATATAGTTTTAATTCTTTTGATACGTCCATTAAATCCCTTCTCTCATAAAAATACAGAACTAGATTATCACATATAAAAGGGCTTTAAGCCCTTTTAATTAACTAAAGAAATCAAACTCATCAATAGCCATTGCAATATCAATATGTACTTCTTCCCTTATAGGTACCTGTTTACCTTCTTCATCAATAATTACAAGATAATAGCTATCCTTACTATCAAACTTCTGAGACTTTAAGTTAAAGGTACATTTAAACTCTCTATCTTTTGCGATAGTACTTGTCTTATCCGCAATAATCTTTTGTCTATCACTTACTTCTCTACCTAAAGAATCTTCAATATAAGCAATATATGTACATGCTACATAGTTATCCTTAACAGGTTCCTTTTGGTAGAAACTTAAATTAAAGATCATATTACTTATCTTTCTATTAGAAGATAGTAATGAAATAGGTACTGTCTTAGTATCATATTTATCTTTATTAAGTTTAAGTGCCTTATAACCTGATCTTAAGAATTTATATTCAATGACTGGTACACATATTTCTTGTAGACTTGTACCACCATGTACGAAGTTAATACCACCAGCACCTTTGATACGTATATTCTCTCTAGGCGCAAATCCTAGCATATTGGAATCATTGTAAATACCTTTTACTGGCATTAGGAAGTCTGGATCAGCTTGATCATCTGTTATTACGTAACGACGTCCCTGTTCAATAATATCTTTCTTGAATGAAGAACGTTCCATTTTATCTTCTTCATTCAATCCTTGATATGTATATAAGAAACCATGATCTGAAGTAATAATGACGTTAACACCATTTAAACTACCACAAATAATATTTACTAAATTCTTTAATTCCTGGACAGTATTTGTACATGCATCAAAGACTGTACTTTCATCGTTATGACTAGAAGCATCTATCTTATCATGATAAATATAAATAATATCTTTACCCTTAATAGCATTACGTCTCTCATCAACTTTCATACCAATGATATCTTTATATTTTAAAGCTATACTGTTTTCACTATAGCTCTTTAATATGCCATCTCTATCACTCATTTCACTTGTATGCCCATCTACTAATACTTTAATAGATTCGTTCTGTACAACTGTTTCTAGTTTCTTATGTGGTAATAATGCTGCCATACCAAACTTAGTAATAGTTGGATAAATACCTTGTTGTGCACTGATTTTTACATCTGCATTAGTTTCTAATTCTAATTCTCTTGCAAGAGTATATGCAACGTCATAACGCATAGCATCAGACACAATAACAAATACCTTACCATCTACTTTCTTTACAATATCTCTATAGAAATCTGTTTGTTGTGCAATACCTGTAATATGACCTGTAGTACTTAAATCCTTCTCTATTACTTTATTCCAATTAGATGCCAATTTTTCTAAATACCAATTTTTATATTCTTTTTCTACATAGATTGCTAAGTCTTTAAAATCATCATCTAGTGATGGATGTGTTACTTGTAAGCAATTAGAGAAAGCATTATGGAATTCTCTATAGTATGTATCCATCTGATAATAATCAGAAGTATATGTATCCCACATATCTTTAGCATTAACATGATGGAATCTATTTAAATGAGTTTCATAGAATCTACTCATTAATGCAACTTGATAAATACCCTCATAAAAATAAGAATAGTTTTCATACCAAGCAGATGTTCTTCTCTTTTCTACAGTACTCATAATAGTATCAGTATTTATATTATGAGAGATAATGTAATGCATTAACTTAGAGAGAATAACTTCATCAATAGCAGGCAATACATCTGTATCTATTAAATATTCTATTTCAAACTTATTAAATCTATCTAATAGATTTAAATCAGCTGTCACAAAATCACTGATAGATTTAAATGTATCCCTATCAGCACCATGAATCCAACTAAAAATTATATCATAACAAAATCCACTATGAATATCAGAGTATCTCTCTTCTAATCCAGATAATACATCACTAGATATAGTTCTTGAAATAGCACTTAAAACAACGTGATCCATTAAGTCATCAATATTTTCAGATGCATTAAAACCTGTGGTACTATGCACCATCTTCCAGAACATATCAGTTGCACCATATTTTAATAAGTCCATCTTAATTTCATTATTTAAATCATTACCTGCTAGTAATACTTCTTTAATAATACTTTCTGGTTTTCTTTCTTTTATATTACAGATAGCAGAAAGTATGGACATATAGAGTGTTGTTTTCTTATCAATAGTACCATCAAATGCACTTATGCGTTTACGTCTATTTGCTGCATTAAAGAAGCCTTTATACTGTTTGATTTCTTTACGCAGTTCTTGTACATTCGCAATCTTCATATCCTGCATCCAGCGAGATATCTGGTCTGCACGATATTCTTCACTATATAGTTTTATATCTAAGAACCAATCATGTTCTGGATCTTCTATTAATGGGTTATATACAAGATAATTTGATTCTTGATCAGTACTAGATAGTAACTGTTTAGAAGCAAATTGATTTGTTTCATTTAACATTATCACTTTAGCGTTTGATAACGTTAAATGAGTGACTTCTTCTTCAAAGTCTCTATCTTCATCATTCCAGAATATAATTCTTCTTTTATAGAATTCATCCAAAGGTTCAGCAAACCTTTCTTCTAATTCTTTTTTTATATCTTCTATAGCCATACCGAACCTCTCCTTAATTACAATTTATTGATTGTTGATAACTTTGTCCAATTCTTCCAACACCAGCATACCTGATTCATAATATCCAATGATAGTATCAATTGACTCATTTATAGAATTTCCATGAGCAAATGTGTTTCTTAATTGAATTAATGAATTTAGATCATTTTGTAGATTATTTTTCTGTGAAACTCTACTTTTCAGTTCTTTGAACCATTCTGGATTTATACCTTCTAAAATATTTTGGATTTTTTTAAAGCTAACATTATAAGATGCGTCTAGGATTTTT
>OIYG01002499.1_pt1 | contig 11609 bp, 15 predicted proteins | sample 1587861 | NCBI WGS metagenome assembly OIYG01 (sample SAMN03283272) | human gut metagenome | biome: human-associated habitat; material: feces | host: Homo sapiens | place: Peru | collected 2012 | reverse complement strand
ACTAAATGTGGAACTACAGAATGGAAAACCATTGATAATTAAGTGCTAGAGATAGTGCTTTTTTTATTGACACTTGCAAAAGTGGGTCCGCTTTTCGCCAAAATCATGTAAAAAGTGGGTCCGCTTTTCGCCAAAATAGTGTAAAAAGTGGGTCCGCTTTTCGCCAAATTGTTGATTTTTTGCTGTATTTATGGTAAATTTATTTTGAGATGGAGATATATAGTATGAAAAGAAAGTTTTATGAAGAATTAGCAAAGTGGAAAAAAGAAAAATTACACATTCCTTTAATAGTAGTTGGGGCAAGACAAGTTGGTAAGACTTATATTATTGATCAATTTTGTCAAGAAAATTTTGATAATTATTATTATATAAATTTTATGAAAGAAAAAGAATTTGTTAATTTATTTGACAGTATTGCTTCTTTTGAAAAAAAAGTAGAAGTTTTAGAAACTCTTGTTGGTGGAAGTTTACGAAATAATGATAAAACTGTTTTATTTGTTGATGAAGTACAACAATGTGAAAGTTTTATTGAGGCATTAAAATTTTTTAATGAAAGTAATGATACTTTTAATATTATTTGTGCTGGTTCTTTATTAGGTGTAGCTTTAAGAAGACTTAATTATTCATTCCCAGTTGGTAAAGTTGTTATTAAATATATGTATCCTTTAGATTTTGAAGAATTTTTATGGGCAACGGGAAATGAAAGATATATTAAAGAAATTAAATATTCTTTTAATAATAATGTGGTACTTCCGGATATATATCATAATTATTTAATTGATCAATTTTACAAATTTTTATATTTGGGTGGAATGCCTAATGTTGTTAATAACTTTATAACTAATGAACAAAATATGGCTTTAATAGATACTGATATAATTAAAAATATAGTCGAAGCATATTTTGATGATATGAGTAAGTATGCAAGTGATTTAGAAACTATTAGAATAAGAAATATTTATTCTAGTATTCCCTCTCAACTTGCTAAAGAAAATCAAAAGTTTTTATTTTCACAAGTGGATGAAAAAGACAATAGAAAAAGAGATTATATATCTCCTTTAGATTGGTTAATTGCAAGTAAATTGATTTTTCTTGATTATCTAGTTACAAAACCTGAATTTCCTTTAAAAGGTTTTTTAGATAAAGAATCATTTAAAATTTATTTAAGTGATACAGGTATTTTAAATAGTTTGTTAGGGATTTCACAAAAAGCATATATTTTAGATAAAGATTTTTCTTTTAAAGGTATTATTACTGAAAATTATGTTGCTAATGAATTAGTTAAAATGGGATATGACTTGTTTTATTGGAGTAGAAAAGGAAAGAATAATGGTAATGCCGAAATTGATTTTATTATTCAAAAAGATAATGATATTATTCCAATCGAGGTAAAAGCTGGTAAGAATACTCAAGCTAAAAGTTTAAAAGTTTATATGGAAACTTTTAAACCTAAATATGCTATTAGATTAAGTTCTAATAACTTTAGTTTTAATGAAAATATTAAAGATATTCCTTTATACGCTTTATTTTGTTTAAAAGATTAAATGGAAGTATTAATTTGCTTCTTTTTTTGTTGCTTTATTCGACAAATTTTTTGTTTCTTTTATGGTATTATTTTATTGTTCAAAGAATAATTGAATATTGATATTTAATGAATCTGCTATTCTACCTAAGATAGCTATTGTTACATGTTTGTTTCTATTTTCATTTTCTATATCACATAAGTATTGTCTTGTTATTCCACACATATCAGCTAACTGTTGTTGACTTAAATTATTTCTTAGTCTATATTTTCTTATATTTTTTCTTATTATTTTGTAGTAGTATTCATCTGAATGTATAATTACTGTGTCCAACATATTCTTCACCTTTAATTATTTTTGATTAAAATCTAAGAAAAATATATAGTCTTATAGTTGCTAACGTGTTATAATTTTAGTAATAATAGAAGGAGTGATATAAAAATGGTTCAGAAAATACTTAAGCATAAAAAAATACTTTATGTTACTTTAAGTATTATTTTTGTCATTTTAGTTGGGGTTATTAATTTTATTTACTTAAGTAGTAATAATCATAATATCTTAAGTAACAATAAAAGTAAAGGTCTAATTAATGATAAAAGAATAGCTATTATGATTGAAACGAAAGCTAATTCCGGTATTTATGAAATGGCTAAGGAAAGCCGGTGGCCGGAAGGTTATGATTATAATGCTTCTTTATCTAAATGTGAAAATGGAACAGAATTAGTATGGGATGAAGCAACAAGAAGTATATCATTAAAAGCTGATGTTACTGATAAATGTTATGTATATTTTGATGTTATGCCACCGGATGTTTATGTTAGTGCTAGTAACATACCAAAATCCTATGGTGCTTTAGCAAATCTCAGTTGTAGCAATAGTGATGCAACTTATAATCAAAAGTATAATAGAATAGAAATTTCTGCGATTAATGGTAAAAATACAAGTTGTAATTTATCCTATACAGATAGAACTAATAAAGTATACCTTAATAATTATATAACATCATTATCAGGAAGTACACAAGGAACTGGACAGGTAGTAAGTGAAACTGCGTCACAAGACAATTCTACTTTTACTGTCAGTGCAACATTAAATCAAAGTAACTATAGTAGTTTAAGTAATGATGCAACATATCCATTTACTTGGGATAGTACAAATAAAACGTGGACAAGTACCAATCATACTGATAGTGCTACTGCAACAATGACATTTAGTGTTTCTTCATCTGGATATTACCAAGTTTGTTACAAGCAATCGAGTGAAAAGAATTATGATTATACAAAGTTTTACAAGGATAATACTGAAGTTAAGTCTTTAAAAGGTATATCAAATACTGATTATGAATGCTCTTATTTAGGAAATCTCACAACTTCCAACATTATAAAAGTTACTTATCGAAAAGATGGTAGTGGTTCAAGTGGAACTGATAATGTAATATTTTATTTCCAATCAGGTACTTATAATCAAAAAATTGATACAGTAAGTGCCGGTATTAGATATGAAGGAAAAAATCCAAATAATTATGTGTGGTTTAATAATGAATTATGGAGAATAATTGGTACGTTTGGTGATAAGATAAAAATAGTTAGAAATGAAAGTATTGGTAAATACTCATGGGATAATAAAGATAAAACAACCGGGGCAGAAACTAATTATGGAAAAAATGACTGGACCGATGCTAGATTAATGAAATTATTAAATCCAGGATATGATAATGAATCCGTTGGAGGAAGTCTATATTATAATGCCAAAAGTGGAACTTGCTATGTTAATCAAAATAATGCTACCACAGCATGCAATTTCACTTCAACTGGAATCAAAAATGATACCACCAAAAACATAATTGCAGAAGTAACCTATAATACTGCCGGATATAATGATGCCACTCTATATCCTAATGAAATATACACTTATGAAAGAGGAAGTACAGTATATTCTGGTAGACAAACAACATGGACAGGTAAAATAGGATTAATGTATCCTAGTGATTATGGTTATGCTTCCGATTTAACTAAATGCCGAGAAAAGATAAATAATTATAATGCTTCTACTTGCTCTCAGAATAATTGGATATACAATATGGGCTCATTATGGTTATTAACTCATGATTCAGCTAGATCAGATCGAAGTTGGAGTATTAACTCATCTGGTAATGCTAGTGTTAATGGTAATGGCAAAGGTAGTGCTTCCAATGGCCTTTTAGTATTTCCTTCATTATTCTTATCTTCTAATGTTAAAATAATAAGTGGTAATGGTAGTATAAATAATCCTTATCAGCTAGGAGTATAATAGAGTTAGTTTAACTAAACTAATTCTTTTCTTATAGTACTAACTGCAAATATAATAGGTCTAATGAGACTCTGGTATAGACTAAGAATTAGGCTATACCAGACATGAAAATACCTTGAATTTTCATGAAAGAAAAGATAAATAATATCTAAATATGTCGAATTACTTTACAAAATAATATTTTATTGATATACTTATGGTGAAAATAAAGTATATGGAGGATATTATGTTTGAAACACTTACTATTGATGTAACTAATGTAAAAAAAATATTAAAGTGTTGTCCATACTATGATGATATAATTAATAGTGATATCATGTATAATGATGATCTATCTATTGATCTAATAGAATGGTATAAAGATATAATTTTCTCATGTAATGGAGATAATGAAGAAGATATAAAAATAATAAGAAATATAGATAGATGTATGTATATCTATATAAATGATAATAAATATAAAAAAGGATTAAAAAAAAGAATAATAAATAATGATATCAATCTAAATGATAATTATAAAGAAGTAGTAAATAAAATATTAAATTATACTGAAGAATATGAAGAGAATGAATTATTAAATATAACTAGTACTAAATGGATTTAGTACTAGTTTTTTTATCTATTTTATAGTATTATATATATAGAGGTAATAAAATGAAAAAGAAATATATATATATAATAATATTAGTATTAATATTACTTAGTTTAGTACTCTTATATATAGATAAAATAACATATAAAGAATATAGTAAAAACTATTTCTATATGGATACATATATAAATATAAAAATAAATAGTACTAAGAATAAACAAGAAATAGATAATATCTTTAATGACATCGATTATCTTTATAGTAGTTATAATAAATTAACTAATAGATATGAAAAATATGATGGTATAGTAAATATATATTATTTAAATGAAATACTAAGTAATAATGAAGAAATAGAAATAGATAAAAAGCTTAGCGATATCATAAATATAGGTATAGAATATTATAATAAGACAGATGGCTTATTTAATATAGCAGCAGGTAATCTAACAGGTGTTTGGAAAGAATACATAAATAAATGTAATAGCTTGCCAAACAATAAAGAATTAGATGTAAATATAAATATAGATGATATCAAACTAGATAATAATAAATATACCAAGTATAATGATATCAAACTAGATTTAGGTGGTATAGCTAAAGGCTATGTAACCGAACTAGTAGGCAACTATTTAGAAGATAATAATATAAATAATTATATTATAAATGCTGGTGGTAATGTCAAAGTAGGTAAAGCATATAATAAAGAATACTATGTTGTAGGAATAACCAATCCAGATAATACAAGCAATATCTTTACTAAAGTAAACATAAATAACTTATCAGTAGTTACATCAGGTAATTATCAAAGATATTGTGATATAGATAATATAAGATATAGTCATATCATAAACCCTATTACTAAAAATCCAAGTAACTATATGAAATCAGTAACCGTAATAACAAAATCCTCTCTACTAGCAGATATCTATAGTACATACTTATATCTATTACCAGTAGATAAAGGACTAGAAGTAGTAAATAACAATAGTGATATCGAAGCAATATGGTATATAGATAAAGATAATATAGTAAGAAGTGATAATTTTAATTATGAATAAGAATGATCTAAAGTTAGTAGGAGTATTATTAATAATTATAATTATCTTCTTTATAATAATTAATATTACTAAAAAAGAAGGAAAGACCGCTGTTGTATATTATGAAGATAAAGAAATATTAAAAATAGATCTAAATACCAATAAAGAATACACAGTAAAAGGATATCTAGGAGATGTCGTATTAGAAGTAAAAAATAAAAAAATAAGAGTAAAAGAAGAAACATCAGATAAACATATCTGTTCTAAAGAAGGATATATATATACTAATAATAAATCCTTAGTATGTATGCCAAATAAAATAATAGTAAAGATAATAAGTGAAGATAATGACTTAGATGGAGTGGTATATTAATGAAAACAAAAGATATAACAAAGATAGCCATATTAACCTCAATATGTGTAGTAATATCAATAATAGAAAGTTATTTCACCTTTATAGGAGATATAATACCAGGATTAAAATTAGGCTTAGCCAATATAGTAATAATATTTACCTTATATGAATATAATTTTAAGACTGCTATTACAGTATCATTAGTTAGAGTCTTAATCGTAGCCTTACTTAGAACAGGCTTTGGTATTAATTTCTTCTTCTCATTATCTGGAGCCATATTTAGTATAATAGCTATGTATCTATTTAAAAAAACAAAACTATCAGTAATAGGAGTATCTATAATAGGAAGCCTATTTCATAGTATAGGTCAAGTCCTAGTAGGAGTATTATTTCTAAATAATTATAATGTAATGTATTATTTACCATATCTTTTAATATTCTCTATACCTACAGGTATAGTAATAGGTATAATATCAAAAAAAATGTTAAATAGTGCTAGCAAATACCTCTAAAATGTTGTATAATATATAACACTCAAAGAAAGGGAGGATAATATGGAATTTAAAGAATTTGTGGAATTTACAAATCCAGAAGAAAAGGATTATGATATAACTTCATCATTTAGTAAAACCGAAAGAGCTAAAAAAGCATCAAGAGAAAACAAAATAAGTCAAATTTTCACTGAATTACTTGGTGATTTAGGATTTCCTGAATTATATGAACTTGCTCCTTACGGCATAGCAGATGAAGAATATACTCATCCTAGTTTAGACACTATAAAAAAATTAAAAGAATACGCTATGGATAAAAAATATAGAAAAACTAGATAAAAACATAATTTAGGACTAGAAAAAAATAAAAAAATATTTTATAATGTATAAGTAGGAGGATAAGCAATATGAAAAAGAAAATATGTTTAATAAGTATAATAGGTTTAGCATTATTATCAGGCTGTTCAAAAGGATATAAAGAAGGAGTTTATACAGGAACTGCAATCGATAGTTATGGAGGACAAAATAATACTGCTACCGCTATTGTAACAGTAGATAAAAATGGCAAAATAACTGATGTTAATCTAGATACTACTTATACAAAAGATGGCGTAGAAACAACAAAAAAAACACTAGGAGATGCTTATGGAATGTATGGTAATGAGTATGGCTCTAAAGTAGGAGAATGGTATACTCAAGTAGAAGCCCTAGAAAAGAATGTCGTAGACAATCAAGGATTAGATAAAGTAAAACTAACTGATGATGGTTATACTGACACAGTAAGTGGTTGTACTATTAAAATAGACGCTATGTATGAAGCATTAGAAAATGCTTTAAATCAAGCTAAGAAATAACTTAGGAAAACTTCCTAAGTTTTATTTTATATTAGTTAATTTTTAAAAACAAAAACATATATTTTATTAGGTGGTAATCTTGAAAAAAATAATAAGAATATTCTTCATAATATCATTAGTATGTTTTAGTTTTTTTTATACAGATAAAGTAATGAATTTATTAAATAGTAAAGATCCCTTAATGGTAAAATTAAACAATATAAAAAAAGATTATGAAGTACTTCCAGTAAATGCTATTATCGATAATGATACTATAGTACCAGGTAAAAAAGGACTAGAAGTAGATATAGATAAAAGCTATGAAGAAATGAAACTAGGAGGAATATTTAGAGAAGAATCTCTTATCTATAAAGATATCCTTCCCAGTAGTAGTATTTCAAATAACAAAGATAAATACATAGTTAAAGGAAATAGTAATAATGAAGTATCATTAATAGTCATATATAATCCCCTGACAAAACAAAATATAACAAATATTAATAACATAACAATCTATCTAAATCATAAAGATATAACTAATACTAATATAAAAAAATTAAAAAAACAAGAACTATATACTTATGGTAATAATGGAGTATATACTAAAGATATCTTAGATAATGATAATATTATAATAAATAAACTAAGTAATAATAAATCTAAGTATTGCCTTCTAAAAGAAAAGAATAGTACTTATCTAAACATATGTAACAATAACAATATGCTCGTAGTAATACCTTCAGTAACTGGAGGCTATAACAATATAAAAAACAATCTAACCGGGGGCAGTATAATACTACTAGAAGATACTTCAAACATAGACATAATAATAAAATATATAAATAGTAAAGGCTACACCATAGTACCATTATCTAAACTACTAACAGAATAGACTAAACAGTCTATTTTTTAATATACATATGTACGCACTATAATAAATTATACACATAAAGTGTAAATGTTAATATATAAATATATAAAAACAAACAAAAGTATTAAAATGATATTGACTTCATAATATATTTATATTATACTTAATTTGTAGATTTAGAAGTAGGAAAGAGTGTGGTTATATCTATAAAAACAGGGGAGTGACTTCTAATCTACACACTAAAATGCCGAAGTAAATATTTTAAAAATACACGATTTTGTTGACGTTAACAAAATCGCACGAAATCAGTAAAATCAAGGCTTCACACTATTTTGGTGTAAGCACCAAAATTGCAGAACATACAATAATAAAAGAACATGGTAATATGGCAAAATGAATACACATTAAGGTGGATATAAAATAGCAGTTTCAAACTATTAAAATGTACGATTTTGGAGTTTACCCCAAAATCGCACAAAGTCAATAAAATCAACACTTCACACGATTTTGGAGTTTACCCCAAAATCGTAGAATATTCATAAAAAAATAAACAAGTTAATACATATGAAAAATAACTTTATAGTAATTTAAAAAGGCTATTTTTGATTATTAAATATACGATTTTGTTGACGCGGGCAAAATCGCACGAAACTAGTAAAATCAAGACTTCACACTATTTCGGTGTAAACACCAAAATAGTAAAAATAATATTACTTAAAAGGTTACACTAGGTCTGTAGCCATATTTGAAAGGATGAATAAAATGAAATTGACAAATTTAAATATTGAAATAGAAGATAATGAAAAAGATCTTGAATGTCACGAGAAAAGGATTAGTACATCTAACGAATTTATTTTAGAAAGATTACAAGAAGCAGAAACAGAAATGGGTAATACTTCCGAAAGATATACTACAAGTGATATAGAAAATAGTATGAATGATATTATTAATAAAACAGTATAGATGTAATAAAAATAAGACTTTACACTATTTTGGTGCTTACACCAAAATAGTATAACATATAATATCAAAAGAACAAATTAATGCAAGTTTAAATACACGATTTTGTTGAGGTTAACAAAATCGTACGAAACCAGTAAAATCAAGGGTCCATACGATTTTGGAGTTTACCCCAAAATCGTATTAAATAGTACTAAATAAACTAATAGTTAGAAAGTCTACACACCAAATATAATATAGCATATTGATGCAGTTCTTATAGACTATAGGCTATAAGAACAACTAAATAAAATACTAGTAATAATATTAAAACTATGCTATACTTAAATAGTAGGTAGGTAGTAAAATGAGTAAGAAAAAGAATAAAAAGAAAACATTATTAGATAAATTATTATATTACTTTGTAATATTTATACTAGGAGCCATAACAGGATACATATATGAAGTAATATTTTATTATATAACATTAGGAGTATTAAATAATTGGGGAATATTATATGGACCATGGCTTCCCATCTATGGAGTAGGAGCAGTATTTCTAAGTATGTTAAAACCATTAAAAAAGAATCCTATTTTATTATTCATATTAAGTATAATAATAACAGGATTATTAGAATATATAGTAGGTTATATAAGTGTAAATATCTTTAATCAAAGATTATGGGACTATACAGGACTATTTCTAAATATAAATGGCCTAGTATGTCTAAGAAGTGTCCTTACCTTTGCAGTAGGTTCTCTAATACTAAACTATTTATTATTACCATTAATAGATAAATATTATAATAAAAAGTATTATAAATATACTTATATAATAATAAGTATATTTATAATAGATATCATATTAAGTAATTTATATCGTAATCCCTATACCTTCTAGTATAGAGATTATTTCTTTTTCTTATTAATACCAAGAATACTACCAAGTATAGAAATAAATAACAAAATAAAATAATAAATAATCGAAGTCCAATCAAATACCTTACATATCAAACAAATAATAACAAATAAAATAACCCATATAAGCCCATACTTAATACCTTCAATATAACCCTTCTCATTAGATAACTTACCAAGTCTATAACTACCAATAAATATACTAATAATAGGAATAATTAAAAATATAATCTTAAGAACAATCCCATTAATAACATTAAAATAATTAAAAATAGTAATAATAATAGAACTAATAATTAATATACCAAAACACCATAATAAACTTTTTAAATAATTCATAATCATAAATATCACCACTAAATATTATGAAATTGTATAAAAAAATATACATTAGTACATAATTATAATGGTGATAATTATGACAATAGTAGTACTAAGAACAATATTCTTCTATCTATTTATATTTGTAATATATCGTATAATGGGTAAAAGAGAAGTAGGACAACTAAGTATAACAGATTTAATAGTATCATTACTTATCGCAGAACTAACAGTAATAAGTATTGAAAACTATAAAGCAAGTATCTTATATTCCTTAATACCAATAGTAATATTAGTATTAATGCAGTGCATATTAGCTTATATAAGCCTAAAAAAACCAAAATTTAGAATCTTCCTAGATGGTAATCCTTCTCTTATTATAAAGAATGGAAAAATAAACTATAACGAAATGCTAAGACAAAGATATAACCTAGATGATTTACTAGTACAATTAAGAGATAAAGGCTATCGTAGTATAGAAGAAGTAGAATATGCCATCCTAGAAAGCAGCGGTACATTATCCGTATTTCCTTATAAAAAAGAAACTTCACCATTACCACTTCCAATAATACTGGATGGTGATATCCAAGAAGATACCCTAAAACACCTAAAGAAAGATAAAAAGTGGGTCTATAACTTTCTAGATAAAAAAGATATAAATATCGAAGATGTCTTCTTTGCCTTCTACAAAGATAAAAATATCTTTATCATAAAAAATGACGATTTATTAAAATAATAAAGTATCAAAAAATGGTACTTTTTTCTTATCTCTAACATAAATTATGGTGAGGGGTGATATCTTTTGTCAGCATATAAAGAAATTGTAACTAAAGCAGTAATAGGAAAAGGAAAGAAGTATTATAAAAATACTTATAAAGTAAATACAGATTCTCCAGTCGATACTGTTTTAGGTTGTTGGGTAATCAATCATAAATTTTCAGGTAGTGATGAGGCAGGTAAAATAGTCATAAATGGTTCTTATGATGTAAACTTATGGTATTCATATGATAACAATACCAAGACATCAGTAATAACAAAGAATATACCATATAAAGAATTAGTAACAGTCTCCCAAAAAGAAACTACTGATACATCAAAGAAAGATATAATAGTAAGATGTTTAAAAGGACCTAGTTGTATATCTGCTAAAGAAGATGGAAATAGTATCAATATCGATATAGAAAAAGAATTAGGAATAGAAATAGTCGGAGATACCAAAGTAAAAATAGCCATCGAAGAAGATGAAGAACCATGGGATGATATACCAGAAGAAGTAACTGAAGAAACAGAAAAAGAAATAGAAGAAAATATTGATCCTAACTATATTAAAGAAGAAAAGTAATCTTCTTTTTTTATGCCCTTCGTGCCTGTAGTCACTCCAGGGTTTTCTAATGCCTAAGGTCATTAGAAAAAAAGTTTAGAGCCATAATTGTCTCT
>OIYG01002497.1_pt1 | contig 11615 bp, 13 predicted proteins | sample 1587861 | NCBI WGS metagenome assembly OIYG01 (sample SAMN03283272) | human gut metagenome | biome: human-associated habitat; material: feces | host: Homo sapiens | place: Peru | collected 2012 | reverse complement strand
CCTCTGTTTCCAAAGGATTACAGAAATGATGTAACACTGGTAAACATGGTTATGTCCGTTGATCCTGAGTGTAATCCGGAGATTCCGGCTATGCTTGGTTCCTCTATTGCAACCTGCATTTCCGATATTCCGTTTGATGGTCCATGTGCTACCACACAGGTTGGTCTGATCAATGGTGAATATATTATCAACCCTACCATGGCACAGAAAGATGTATCTGACCTTCAGCTTACAGTAGCTTCCACAAGAGAGAAAGTAATCATGATCGAAGCCGGCGCAAAAGAAGTTCCGGAAGACAAGATGATCGAAGCTATCTATAAAGCTCATGAAGTAAACCAGGAGATCATCAAATTTATCGATAAGATCGTAGAAGAATGCGGAAAACCGAAACACAGCTACGAATCATGTGCAGTTCCGGAAGAACTCTTCGCAGCGATCAAAGAGGTCGTACCTCCGGCAGAAATGGAAGTTGCCGTATTCTCTGACGATAAACAGACAAGAGAAGAAAATATCCGTCAGGTAACAGAGAAACTGAAAGAAGCTTTTGCCGACAAGGAAGAGTGGCTTGCAGTTCTGGGCGAGGCTGTATATCAGTACCAGAAGAAGACTGTCCGCAAGATGATCTTAAAAGATCACAAACGTCCGGATGGCCGTGCAATCACACAGATCCGTCCTCTGGCAGCAGAGACAGATATTATCCCGAGAGTACATGGTTCTGCTATGTTCACACGTGGACAGACACAGATCTGTACCATCACAACTCTGGCTCCTCTTGCAGAAGCACAGAGACTTGACGGACTTGATGAGTTTGAAACTACAAAGAGATATATGCATCACTATAACTTCCCGTCCTACTCTGTAGGTGAGACAAAACCATCCAGAGGACCGGGACGTCGTGAGATCGGACATGGAGCACTGGCTGAGAGAGCACTTCTTCCGGTACTTCCAAGCGAGTCTGAGTTCCCATATGCGATCCGTACAGTATCTGAGACATTTGAGTCTAACGGATCTACATCACAGGCAAGTGTCTGCGCATCCAGTATGTCACTGATGGCAGCAGGTGTGCCGATCAAGTCTGCTGTAGCAGGTATCTCTGCAGGACTTGTAACAGGTGAGACAGATGATGATTACCTTGTACTGACAGATATCCAGGGACTCGAGGACTTCTTCGGAGACATGGACTTCAAGGTAGCAGGTACTCACGAAGGTATCACAGCAATTCAGATGGATATCAAGATCCACGGACTGACAAGACCGATCATCGAAGAAGCGATCGCTGCTACAAAGAAAGCAAGAACTTACATCATGGATGAAGTTATGAATAAAGCAATCGCTGAGCCAAGAAAAGAAGTTGGAGAGTTTGCACCGAAGATCATTCAGATGCAGATCGATCCACAGAAGATCGGTGATGTTGTCGGACAGCGTGGAAAGACGATCAATGCGATCATCGACGAGACAGGTGTTAAGATTGATATCGATGATGAAGGAAACGTATCTATCTGTGGTACAGAGAAAGAGAACATGGAGAAAGCTGCGAAGTATATCCAGACAATCGTTACAGATTACGAAGCAGGACAGCTTTTTGAAGGAAAGGTTATCAGCATCAAAGAATTCGGAGCATTCGTTGAGTTTGCACCGGGTAAAGAAGGTATGGTACACATTTCCAAGCTTTCTAAACAGAGAGTTGACAAGGTAGAAGACGTTGTAAGCATCGGTGATGTTGTGAAGGTTGTATGCCTTGGTAAAGATAAGATGGGAAGATTCAGCTTCAGCATGAAAGATGTTGCAGAATAAGAATCAGAAAGAATAAGAAAAGAGGAACAGAATTCAGAAAACTGGGTTTTGTTCCTCTTTTCTTGTATGCGCAAGGAATACTTTAAGAATCTTATCCATATATTGTGTAGAGAGGAGGGGCGCGGACAACAACGGGAGAGGTGGACAAGATGGAAATGGAAAGACAGAAAAAGAGGATGCAGGTCTGGAATCTGCTGGCAGAAAAAATCCGTAAGCTTGTAGAAGAATCCGTCGGTAATCCGGAGGAACTGCAGGAGATCAGGATACGTACAGGTCAGCCGCTGCTGATTCAGATGAAAGGGCAGGAGCGGGTTCTTCCGGACCCGGTACATCCGTATCTGGTTACGAAAGAAGACATTGGTGAGACAATGGGATATATTTGTCATTATTCGCTCTATGCATATGAAAATGAGTTGAAACAGGGATTTATTACAGTGGAAGGAGGTCACAGGGTCGGGGTGGCAGGAAAAGTAATTATAGAAAATGAAAAAGTAAAAAATATACAGTATATTTCTTCGCTAAATGTAAGAATTTCTCACGAAGTACTTGGGTGTGCTGACGCATTGATTCCATATATTACGGAAAATAAACAGATTTGCCATACATTGATCATTTCTCCGCCGTGTTGCGGAAAGACTACTTTGATCCGTGATCTGATCCGTCAGATATCGGATGGAAATGAATACATAAAAGGGTGTTCTGTCGGTGTGGTAGATGAAAGATCGGAGCTTGGTGGGTGTTATCTTGGAATCGCGCAGAATCATCTGGGTACAAGGACTGATATTTTAGACTGTTGTCCGAAAGCGGAGGGGATGATCATGTTGATCCGTTCTATGGCGCCGCGCGTGATCGCAGTGGATGAGATCGGCACAAGTGAGGATATCCATGCCATTGAATATGCCATGCAGTGCGGCTGCCGGCTGATCGCGAGTGTACACAGCCTTGATATGGATGAGGCTTCTAAAAAGCCGATCCTGGGTGACCTGATCCGCAGAAGAATGTTTCAGCGTTATGTTGTGCTTGGACAGGATCACGGTCCTGGCAAGATCCGGGAAATCTATGATGAGCGGGGGCGTGTGCTGTGCAGAAATTAGTCGGATGTTTTCTGATCCTGCTGGCGACGACCGGAGCAGGATGGATGTATGGAAAAGAACTTCGGAATTATCTGGAAGAATTGAGTCATTTTCGCAGAATTATAGAACAAATAAAAGGCGAATTACTGTATGCAGGACTTCCGCTTTCGGAAATTTTTTATAATATTGCATCAAGAGAGAAGGAACCTTATGAAAACTGGCTGATGGATCTGGCATTTCAATGTCAGGGCACACAGGAAAAGCGGTTTGCTGACTTGTGGACAGATACGATAGGAAAAGATCTTCCGGAACTGAAATGGAGAGGGAAAATGAATCCTCTGATCTGCGAACCTGGGGAACTGCTTGAAATAGGAGACAGAGAAGGAGTTGTCCGTCTGCTGGAGTATCATTTGAAAAGGCTGGATATGGAAATTGAAAAGAGAACTGTGGAAACGTCTGAGAAGAAAAAGCTCGGTAGCTGGCTGGGGGCAGCAGGCGGGATTTTTCTTGTGATCCTTCTGCTTTAAAAGGGCGGGAACAAAAGGGAGAGGAGGGAGAATGTGAGCATCAATCTGATATTTAAAATTGCAGCGGTGGGAATTCTTGTATCTATTCTGAGTCAGGTTTTGAAGCATAGCGGCAGAGAGGAACAGGCATTCCTGACAAGTCTTGCAGGGCTGATTCTTGTATTATCCTGGGTTCTCCCGGCAATTTATGACTTATTTTCTTCGATCCGGCAATTGTTTTCTCTTTAAGGAGGGCGGAACAGAATTGAACAGTATACAAATCGCACTTTTGGGTGTCGTGGGAACACTACTTGCTTTGCAGTTTAAAAGTGGGAAAAGTGAATATGGCATTTATGTAAGTCTTGCAGTCAGCCTGTTTTTATTTCTTTGTATGCTTTCACGACTTGAAATCTTTGTGCGGACAGTAAAGAAAATTGCAAATTATATAAAACTGGATGCCGGACAGATGAGTATTCTGCTGAAAATGGCCGGTGTGACTTATGTGGCTGAATTTGCATCCGGAATCTGTAAAGATGCAGGGTATCAGAATATTGCTGTACAGATTGAGATTTTTACAAAGTTGACGATCCTTGCGATAGGAATGCCGGTACTTCTTGCGCTGCTGGAACTAATCGGAGATTTTCTGATATGAAAAGGGAAAAACATTTTTGGAAAAAGCTCTTCTGTTTTGTGTTTTTATTTACGGTTGTGACAGGATGTGGCAGCGTGTATGCAGCAGAGCATGGTACAGTGGAGGAAAAGGAAATAGAAGATCATTCCGGGATGTTGGAGGATGAGCTGGAACAAATGGAAGAAAGTCTGCTGGATGAATTTGATTTCAGGAAGATCGATCAGTTATCAGGAGAGACAGAACTGGAAGGAAAAGTACGGTTTCGTGATCTTACAGAGATGCTGATCAGCGGAAATACGCAGGAATTGGGAGAAAGATTTCTTGAGTTTTTTTCAGGACAGGTGTTCTCTGTTTTTCAGAAAGGAAGGAAGAATCTGGCGCGCCTGCTGCTGATTACAGTGGCGGCTGCATTTTTCTCGAATTTTACAAGTATCTTTCAAAACAGACAGACAGCGGAAGCGGGTTTTTATATTTTGTATCTTGTTGTGATCGCAATCTGTCTGGAAGCATATCAATCGATGAATTTATATGCCGAAGAAAAAACAGGAGAGCTTGTCCAATTGATGCAGGTGTTTTGCCCAAGTTTCTTTCTGGCGGTTGCATTTACCGGAAAGAGCAGTTCGGCGTTGATGTTTTATAATACAATACTGTTCCTGATCTATCTGGTGGAACTGCTTGTACTTCACTTTCTTTTACCGGCGGTGAAGATCTACGGGATGGTGAGGGTCTTATCCTGCCTGACCGGAGAAGATCTTTTCTCAGAATTTGCAGAACTTCTGGAAAAATGTATCCAATGGAGTCTGAAAAGTATGATTGCCGCTGTGAGTGGGATCAGTCTGATCCGGGGATTTTTGAATCCGGCAATTGATTCTTTGAAAATGACTGCTGCGGGACGAACACTGGAGGCGGTTCCGTGGATCGGAGATGTTGCCGGAGGTACAATGGATGTTGCATTAGGAGTTGCAGTACTGCTTAAGAATGGAATCGGTGTAGCAGGAATGATTTTTATAGCTGTCCTGGCACTTATTCCACTGGTGGAATTTCTGATATTGGCATTTTTGTACCAACTTGTGGCGGCATTAGTCCAACCGGTTTCTGACCGGAGAATTACAACATGCATATCTGGAGTTAGTTCCGGTTATCAGCTTATGGTGAAGGTAATAGCATCCACAACGCTGTTGTTTGTCTTAAGCATTGCACTTGTGGTGGCTGTAACATCTTAAGGTTTCAGAGGAGAGAGGAGGAATCTGCCGGATGCTTACACAATGGATACAAAAAATCATTTCAATGCTTCTCGTTATGAGTGCAGTTCTGCAGGTGATTCCGGGAAAGGATTATGAAAAATATATTCGTTTTTTCTGTGGACTTGTCCTGATCCTGCTTGCATTATCCCCTGTTGCGGCGTTGAAAGGACTGAAAGCAGAGCAGTTTTATCAAAGGGAAGTGTATCAGCAATATGAGAAAGAAATAGAGCGGATGTCGGATTCTATAAAACGGGAGGAAATTGGAATTGGACAATAATTGGCAGGAGTGGAAGGAAAGGATCGTGGGATACACAAGGAAGATAAAACAGGCGGATCGTGGTCAGAAAAGAACAAGATTAGCCATTTTATTCCTGTGTGGACTGCTGCTTCTTGTAGTTGCGGTTCCGGTTCCGAAGACAGGGGAGGTGGATAAGGATACAAAGATTGACGGGAAATCCGGGAAAGGAGAGACATATGAGACAGATTCCATGGCAGACTATGAAAAATATCTGGAACAAAAGACAGCGCAGACACTTGGCGTCGTAGATGGGGCGGGAAAGGTGACGGTGATGATCACATTAAAGTCTACAGGACAGAAGGTGGTTGAAAAAGATCAGCAAAGCACACATCAGACGACGAAGGAAGCAGACAGCCAGGGAGAGACAAGAGAAAGTGAAGAGAAATCTCTAGATAAAACGACCGTGTACAGTCAGGGGACAGACGGAATGCAGATCCCATATGTAAGTAAAGAAAATGCACCGGAAGTGGAGGGCGTTCTTGTAATAGCAGATGGAGGTGGGAATGCAGTTGTCGCGAAGAATCTGACAGAAGCGGTGCAGGCATTATTTGGTGTAGAAGCGCATAAGATAAAAATAATGAAACGTGCGTCTACATAAAAGGAGGTTCATCTTAATGAAAGGAAAAGTGAAGAAAAACCAGTTGATCATTGTGGCACTTGCGGTTATGATCGCGGCAGCAGGATATCTGAACTACACGGGACGTCTGTTTGGCGAGAATGCGAAAGGAACAAAAGAAGCTAATGCAGATCTTACAAACCAGGAACTTTTGGATATTTCACAGGAAGATACAGAAGCAGGAAGCGAAGAAATTGAAAGTAATGATTCTGAAACAGAAGGAACACCTGGAGAGGCGGTTCTCACAAATGGTTCAGCCCAGACTACGGTAGCCCAGGCAAAAGTTACAAGAGAACAGGTGCGTGCCCAGAATAAAGAAACACTGCAGTCGATCATAGACAATACAGAGCTCAGTGAAGAGGAAAAGTCAGATGCAGTTGCACAGATGGTGGAGCTTACAAAACAATCAGAGACGGAGATGGAAATTGAGACATTGATGGCAACAAAAGGATTTTCAGAGGCAGTAGTAAGTCTGGGGGAGGATAGTGCGGATGTTGTTGTAAATGCGGAGGAGCTTACGGATGCAAACCGTGCCCAGATCGAGGATATTGTGACAAGAAAGTCGGATGTAAAGCCGGAGAAGATTGTAATTACACCAATTCATGAATAGAAAGTATATTTTTGGAAAAACTTTTTATAAAAGATTTGCTGTCAGAGAGGACTTGTGATACACTATTTACTGGTTTATTATGTAACTGTCTACGGGATGCCTGCGGACAGTTATCTATTGCGTGAAAATGATAGGAGATTAGAAATGTCAGAAATTACGAATGAGATAAAGAAAAGAAGAACATTTGCCATTATATCCCATCCGGATGCCGGTAAGACAACATTGACAGAGAAATTCCTTCTGTACGGAGGAGCCATCAACCAGGCAGGATCTGTTAAGGGAAAAGCAACTGCGAAGCATGCGGTTTCCGACTGGATGGAGATTGAGAAGGAGAGAGGTATTTCTGTAACTTCTTCTGTACTTCAGTTTAATTATGGTGGATACTGTATTAATATTCTGGATACACCGGGACATCAGGACTTCTCAGAGGATACATACCGTACTTTGATGGCAGCGGATTCCGCAGTTATGGTTATCGATGCATCCAAGGGTGTTGAGGCGCAGACAAGAAAGCTGTTTAAAGTCTGTGTGATGCGTCACATCCCGATCTTTACATTTATCAATAAGCTCGACCGTGAGGCGAAAGATACATTTGAATTGCTAGATGATATAGAGAAAGAGCTTGGAATCGCAACTTGTCCGATCAACTGGCCAATCGGTTCCGGTAAGGAATTCAAGGGAGTTTACGACAGAGCAAAATGTGAAGTTGAGCTGTTCTCAGATACGAAAAAAGGTACTGCGATGGGTGAGGTGAAGACAGTACCGATCGATGCACCGGAGACAGAAGAACTGATTGGTTCAGAGGCAAAAGATATTCTTGCAGATGAGATTGAACTTCTGGACGGAGCAGCAGCTGAGTTCGATCAGGAACTGGTTGATAAGGGACAGCTTTCACCGGTATTTTTCGGATCCGCTCTTACTAACTTTGGTGTAGAGACTTTCCTGAAGCATTTCCTGAAGATGACAACCTCTCCGCTTCCGAGAAAATCAGATCATGGCGAGATTGATCCAATGACAGAGAAAGATTTCTCAGCATTTGTATTTAAGATCCAGGCGAATATGAACAAAGCCCACAGAGACAGAATTGCATTCATGAGAATCTGTTCCGGAGAATTTGAGGCCGGTATGAGTGTTTATCATGTGCAGGGAGGAAAGGATGTGCGTCTTTCCCAGCCGCAGCAGATGATGGCAAGTGAAAGAAAGATAATCGATAAGGCTTACGGCGGAGATATCATCGGAGTATTTGACCCGGGTATCTTTTCAATCGGAGATACATTGACAACATCAAAAGAGAAATTTGCTTACGAAGGAATCCCGACCTTTGCACCGGAGCACTTTGCACGTGTCCGTCAGGTTGATACGATGAAGAGAAAGCAGTTTGTAAAGGGAATCAATCAGATTGCACAGGAAGGTGCGATCCAGATTTTCCAGGAATTCAACACGGGGATGGAAGAGATTATCGTAGGTGTTGTAGGTGTACTTCAGTTTGATGTATTGAAGTATCGTCTCCAGAATGAATATAATGTAGAGATCCGTCTGGAGAATCTGCCATATGAGTACATCCGTTGGATCGAGAATGAAGAGATCGATATGGATCGCTTGAGCGGAACATCTGATATGAAGAAGATCATGGATCTGAAGGGACGTCCGCTTCTTCTCTTTGCGCATGAGTGGAGTATCCGTATGACAGAAGAGAGAAATGAAGGACTTATTTTGTCAGAATTCGGACGTTCATAAAAATCTTTTCAAATAGAAAGATTTTTGATATAATGTAGAAAGAATCAGACAAAACAGGAGGTTTTGATTATGGCAAAGGACGAAAGAAATATTTATACAATACAGAACGACGCAAGCAAAGGTGAGATTAAGATTGCAGATGAAGTTGTAGCGATCATTGCAGCGCTTGCTGCCACAGAAGTGGAAGGTGTTGCTTCTATGGCCGGAAACATCACGAATGAACTGATCGGAAAGCTCGGAATGAAGAATCTTTCCAAAGGTGTGAAGGTTGATGTACTGGAAGGTATTGTGACTGTATCCTTGGCATTGAACCTGAAGTACAATTACAGCATCGTTGAGGTGTCTGCAAGAGTGCAGGAGAAGGTTAAGAATGCAATTGAGAATATGACAGGACTTGAAGTGGCTGATGTGAACATTAAGGTTGCAGGAGTCGAGATGGAGAGTCAGGAATAAAAGCGAACAGGAAAGGAATCAGCCGACATGGTTAGAAAAGAACTTCGCGAGCACATTTTCAAGATGTTGTTTCAGATAGAATTTAATGATCCGCAGGAGATGCCGGAGCAGATTGAATACTATTTTTCTACACTGGAAGATGCAGCGGATAAGGATAAAGAATATATTAAGAGAAAATATGCAGCAGTACTTGAGAAGACAGAAGAGATTGATGAACTGATCAATGCCAATGCAAAGGGCTGGAAGACGACAAGAATGAACAAAGTAGATCTGTCCATTCTGAGACTTGCGGTATATGAGATGAAGTGGGATGACGAGGTACCGGTAGGAGTTGCAATCAACGAGGCAGTAGAACTGACAAAGATGTTCAGTTCAGATGAGGCTCCGTCATTTATCAACGGAGTACTTGGCAAGATTGCGCGTTCACTGGAAGAGACGAAAGAATGAAAAATGTCTATACGGTGAAGCAGGTTAATTCTTATATTAAGAATATGTTCACCCAGGACTTCATGCTGAACCGAATCTATGTAAAGGGTGAGGTGTCTAATTTAAAGTACCACACATCAGGGCATATATATTTTTCATTGAAAGACGAGTCCGGCACGATAGCCTGCGTGATGTTCGCAGGCTCAAGGTCTGGGCTTTCTTTTCATATGGAGGAAGGACAGCAGGTAGTAGTGCTGGGGGCGGTCAGTGTCTATGAGCGGGATGGAAAGTATCAGCTGTACGCAAGAGAGATCATTCTGGACGGTGCGGGACTTTTGTATGAAAGATTCGAGGCACTGAAGAAAGAACTCGAAGAGATGGGAATGTTTGCAGCAGAGTACAAACAGCCGGTTCCACGCTATGCACGTACGATCGGGGTTGTGACCGCACCGACAGGAGCAGCGATCAGAGATATCATCAATGTGGCAAAGAGAAGGAATCCATTTGTCCAGATCCTGCTTTATCCTGCACTGGTACAGGGGGATGGTGCCGTGAGCAGCATCGTGAAAGGAATCCGTATGCTGGAAGAGAAGCAGGTGGATGTCATGATCGTCGGAAGAGGCGGAGGAAGCATTGAAGATCTGTGGGCATTCAATGAGGAGGCTGTTGCGCGTGCGATTTTTGACTGTCGCGTTCCGGTGATCTCTGCAGTCGGACATGAGACAGATACAACGATTGCCGATTATGTGGCAGACTTAAGAGCACCGACACCGTCAGCAGCGGCAGAGCTTGCAGTGTATGAATATTCTGAAGTGAAAGAACAGATTCTTAATTGTGAGAGTTTACTTCGAAGAGCAATAAATCAGAAGCTGCTAAACGAGCGTGTGCATTTGGAACACAGCAGATTGAAACTTCAGACACTCCATCCAAGACAGAAACTCAATGAGAAGAGACAAAGAACGGTTGACGCTGAGAATACACTGCGCTCGCTTATGGAGCGGCATCTGACAAAAGAAAAGCACAGACTCGCACTTTGTGCAGAACGGATGAAGGGATTGTCTCCACTTGAGAAATTAAGTCAGGGATATTCTTACGTCTGCAATGCACAGGGACAGAATATAAAGAAAACAGATCAGGTAAGAGAAGGAGATTTGTTGCAGATTTATGTAACGGATGGACAGATTGAGACTTACGTTACAGACACTGTAAAACTAGAAGGGGAAAGAGGACAAAGTTCCCATAAACAGTAACCGGGAGGAAATGATGAAAGACACGAAGAAGATAGAACAGGCTGCAAGTCTTGAGGAGTTATTTGAGAGACTGGATTGCGTCATTGGCGGACTGGAAGGAGAGGAGCTTTCTCTTGAAGATTCTTTTAATTTATATCAGGAAGGCATGGAACTTGTGAAGTGTTGTAATCGTACAATTAACGATGTGGAAAAGAAAGTTCTTGCCTTGGATGAGAATGGAGAGAGTCATGAATTTTAAAGAAGAACAGAAAGAAAAAGTAGAAAAAATTGAAGCGATACTCAGAGAATATCTTCCGGAAGCAAACGGATATCAGAGTGTGATCATGGAAGCAATGGAATACAGTCTGATGGCAGGAGGTAAGCGCCTTCGCCCAATGCTGATGATGGAAACATACCGTCTGTTTGGTGGAGAGACAGAAGTGATTTATCCGTTTATGGCAGCAATGGAGATGATCCATACCTATTCACTGGTTCATGATGATCTCCCGGCAATGGATAATGATGAGTACCGTAGAGGAAGAAAGACGACACATATCGTTTATGGAGAGGATATGGGAATCCTTGCGGGTGATGCACTTTTAAACTATGCATTTGAGACAGCATGCAAGGCATTTGAGCAATTTCCGCAGGAGAGCCTTAAGATTGGACAGGCCTTGCAGGTTTTGGCAGGGAAAGCAGGAATCTATGGAATGATCGGGGGTCAGGTTGTTGATGTGAAAGAGTCTGGTCACCAGATTGACGAGGAAACACTTGATTTCATTTTCCGTCTGAAGACAGGGGCACTGATCGAAGCAGCTATGATGGTTGGAGCAATTCTTGCCGGGGCATCGGACGAAGATGTAAAGAGCATGCAGATCATTGCAGGTAAGATCGGCATGGCATTCCAGATCCAGGACGACATTCTGGATGTAACAAGCACGACAGAGCAGCTTGGCAAGCCGGTACATAGTGATGAGAAGAATGAAAAGACAACATAT
>OIYG01002491.1_pt1 | contig 11633 bp, 9 predicted proteins | sample 1587861 | NCBI WGS metagenome assembly OIYG01 (sample SAMN03283272) | human gut metagenome | biome: human-associated habitat; material: feces | host: Homo sapiens | place: Peru | collected 2012 | reverse complement strand
TAATTTTACTATAAACATGTTAAAATTTACCTATGGAAAATAATTTTGATACAATTGTTGCAATAATTACCCCACTATCTCAAGGTGCGGTTGGAATTATAAGAATATCGGGCGATAGCGCCTTTAAAATAGCTTCTGAAATTTTTTCAAATAAAATAATTGATAGAAAAATTTGTTATGGTCATATTTTAGATAACCATAAAAATAAGCTAGACGAAGTTATTTTATTACCATTTAAAGCTCCCAAAAGCTATACTGGTGAAGATGTTATTGAAATTCAAACCCATGGCTCTATTGTAATTATTAATGAAATATTAGAATTAATTATTTCTAAAGGGGCAAGAATTGCTCAACGTGGAGAATTTACAAAAAGAGCATTTTTAAACCATAGAATAGATTTATCTCAAGCAGAGGCGGTTTTAGACGTTATTCAGGCAAAAAGCGCAAAATCTGCTAGTAATTCATTATCTAACCTTGAAGGATATTTAAGTAAAAAAATACAAGAAATAAAATCAAGTTTAATTGAAGTTTATTCAAAATTAATTGCTTCAATTGATTTTCCTGAAGATGTAAAAGAAGTTGATAAAAATTACATCGTTTCGATGTGTAACGATAATATTCTTAAAATTGATGAAATTTTATCTAACTCTAAAAGCCATAATTTCATTCGTGATGGCTTTAATATTGCTTTAATTGGAAAACCAAATGTCGGTAAAAGCTCTTTATTTAACGCATTATTAAACTATTCAAGAGCAATTGTTACTGAAATTGCTGGAACTACCAGAGATACAATCAAAGAAACTCTTAATTTAGATGGATATTTAGTTAATATTGTTGATACAGCAGGTATTAGAAAAAAAGAAGAAGCTGATACTGTTGAAAAAATTGGAATAGAAAATTCTTTAAATGAAATTGAAGTATCTGATATTATTTTATTTCTTTTTGAAAATTTAAAAGATGAAATTGACGAAAAACTTTTAGAAATGGCAAAAAATAAAACTAAAATTTTTATTAAAACAAAAGCAGATTTAGCGCAAACTAACCCAAATGACGCCATTGAAATAAGTTCTAAAACTGGTTTAAACATAGATAAATTAAAAAGTTTGATTATAGATAAAATTAAAACCCTAATTCCTAATGACACAACATACACAACAAATAAGCGTCAGCAAACTTGTTTAATTAAAGCAAAAGAAAGCCTAAATAATGCCCTTTTAACATCACAAAATGAAATAGATTGTTCTGATTTATTGGCTTATGATTTAAAAGATTCAATTTTAGCGTTGGATGAAATAACGGGCGCTGTTTTAACTGATACAATTTTAGATGATATTTTTTCTAATTTTTGTATTGGAAAATAGGTTTATAAAATCTTTTTAATTTTCAAACTATCGCCGTTTAATAATACAACCCCAACTCTACAGGTTAATAAATCCACTCCAAGTTTATCTACAAAGAAGTTTCTTGTGTATTCACCTAAAATTTTACTTATAAAGTTTTGATTAGCGTTAAAAATTTTGTAATCTCTAATTGGGGCGGTATCCATTTTTAAATCATCTGAAATAATACCTGAAATGTTTGAGTTTTCCATTTTTTCATAAAATGGACTTGAAACATGTGCCCTTCTTCCTGAAACATCGCACGATAAAACGCTTGAGCCATAGTTTCTTGCTTCACCTTCAGATTGAGTTAAATACATCCCTGGGCCATATTTTGCCCTTGAAACTTTATCAAAGTCAAAACCTTCTGTTTGAATTTTTTCGGCAGTTTGTCTAATAAATGTAGCATGATATAAGTTTTTGTTTTCCCAATTTGCGTCACTAGCGGGAGTTTCAACGTTATCAGTGAAGAATTTTGCTAAAGTTTGAGGTTTTGTTTTACCATTTTTATCAGGTAAGTTAAATTTTTTAGTATCAAAATAATCTGTAATTGATTTTTTAAGTTTGCCGTTTTCATCAAAACATTCTTGACTTAAGGCTTTATAATAATTTTCATAGGCTTCATTTGGTCTTTCAAAAGTTGATTTTGTAAAATCAATGAAATCTTCTGGTTTTGGCATATTTAGTTTTGGAATTATTGTCTTTTTAACTCCTTTAAGGGCTTGCCAATTGCTTGGAGTAATTCCAGAAGTTTCAAATTTTGCCAATTTTTCAGATACTTGGTTGATGTTTACCTTTTTAGATATTCTTGGCGTACTTAAAATCGGACGTAATTCTTTTAAAGTAATTGGTTTCATGACTTTTCCTGTAATGGCCTACATTAATATAAACTGAAATTTTATAAATTAATTGCCTAAAATTAATAATTTTTCTTAATATATTTAACAATTGCTTCACCCATAGACATACAACTTTTTTGAACTCTAAGAGCACTATGGGCTTCAAATTCTGCACCAATTATTTTACCAATAACAAAAAGATTTTGAAAATTATAGCTAATTAAACTTTCAAGCGGAAGTTCATAAGACACATTTTTTTGTAAAATTGAGCCATTTTTGTCTTTAGAATGAATATCGATAGGGTAATTTGCCTTTAAAACAGGGTTTTCAAACTTTTTAGATGAAATTAAATCTTCTTTTTTATAGATATATTTGGTTTTTACCCTGTTTTGTTCTCTAATACCGGTTTGAGTGGCAATATTAACAATTGTTGAATTTTCAAAGCCTTTAAAATATTTCTTAACAAACCGATATAGCCTATAAATAGCCTTTCTTGCGTTAATTAATTCAAGAGAATATTTAAAAGGATTATCTGTAAAGTTATTAATTCTAGGGCAATTAAAGGCAACTTCATTAGCTGAACCTGCTATAGAAAAAATTTGAAAGTAACTTCTATCTTCTTCCTTTAAAATTCCATCTTCAACCCCTTTTTTAAGCAAGCTGTCAACTGCCCAAGTTTTATTTTCATCCCAAGTTGATGCAGTGGTAAAATGCAATTCGTTTCTAGTATTTACGTCGTTTCGATAGGTATTGGTAATATTCCTATCTTTATCAATAGAAGTTATAAAATCGCAAAATTGTTCGATATTAACATTACCTAAAACAAAGCGAAGTGTATTTTGTTGTTTTATAGAAGTATCTTTTAAAAGTTCACATCCTGCTTTGATTGAAAATTCAGCTGAACCTGTTGCGTCAATATAATACATCGCTTCGATTGGTATAGATAATAGGTTTGAATTTAAAATAATGTTTTCTATAACCCCATCTTTAGTAAAAACTTTATCAACAGTTGTTTCAAAAAGAATATCGAGATTTTTTGAAATTTCACTTGAAAATAAAATATCATCAAGTGCAATTTTTAATATTTCAGGATTGAACCAACCGTCGTTGTTATCAAAATATGTGATTTGAGCATTATACTCTTTCATTTTTGAAACAAGAGCTTTATAATAATCAGAATTTGTTTCATCAAGAGATGATTTCATAACAGGAACAACGAGCCCAGCTGTCATTAATCCGCCTAAAAAGTTATTTTTTTCAACTAAAAGCGTTTTAAAACCAAGTTTAGCTGAATTATATGCTGCAGCACATCCAGATGTTCCACCACCAACAATCACAATATCATATTTTAAATTAAAAGAATTTTCCATAAGTTAATTATAACACTTTAAAATTAAATTTTAAGCCTGTTAGGAGTCATTTTAACAAGCCTTAGTGTTAAAGGGTTGTAGGTTGATATTAAATCAAAACGATAGGTATTGATAATGTATATTATGTATTTTTTTAAATTTCAAGAAAAATGATTAATTATATTACTTTAATATTTTACCCCTCTTAAAAGCGATTTTAAAAGGTGAAACATTTCTTAAACTTTTTTCAATTTTTGGCAATCATTTTAATTCATTTGTTTTAAAACGTTGTAGCCATCAAAAAGGAAAACCAATGGAATTAAATTTTTTAAACATTAATCCTGTTAAATTTAGCGCTAATAAAAAAATTGATAAAAAAGTTTCTCTTGCTCAAAAGCCTGATATAATAGATATTTCTTTTAGTGAGGCAAAAAAGAAAAATGATATTATTAATGAATTAAAAGCCACAGGTTTAACAAAAGAAGAAGCGCTTGAGCTTTATGAAGAATATGGTTCCGGTGAAAAATTTGATGAATTAGTTAATGGTTGTGATGACGGTTATCCGGCCCATAATATTAATACTGATGAAAATTTAACCCCAAGCGAAGCTATTTTATATCAAGCCTATGAAATGAATGATTATTATATGCAATTTGAGCCATTTTCTCAAATACCTTTTTCATATTCAAATGGTACATTTTCAAGTAACTCAAGAAATCTAGGAGAAGCCACTTTCACCCCAGTAGAACTTGCTACAATGATTAATGAAAATAATTTTGATATAGTAACCGCAGGAATGGTTTTAAGGGGCGATATCAGCCTTGAAACAGCTAAAGAAATATCTAAAAATAATCACCATGTTTTTGATTCTTGGGCTGAAACTTATAACGTTAAATATTGTGAAGAAGTGGCTCATAACATAATTGATAATTTTGATACGATTAATAATTTAACTTCAGAAGAAAAAGATGAAAATGGCGAATTAAAATCCGGCTTAACTCGTCCTTTAACTTTTGATGAGGCTATGAGTGCGCTTACTTTAAAAGCTGCGCCTGACCTAGACCAAACTAATTTTTATATTTGGGTTAAAGATAATAAAAGCTATGGCGAACTATTAACCCAAAATTACGACGAAAAAGATGCGCTATATGCTGAATATAAGGCAGGGGGCGCTTATAAACCAAAAACAGTTGATTTTCCAAAATCTAATATGAAAGCGCCCCAAAACCTTGAAGAATTAGCTGATAGGCTTGAAATGCACTATAAATCTAATATGACAGAAGTAAGAAAAGAATATCTTGATATAATTAAGCAGCTTGATTCTGATAAATTCTTTAAAAGAATTCCCGCTAAAGCTCTTGATTTTGATTTAAAAATTTGTATCGGTTATCTTGATAAAGAACAAATGGAAAAAAATGTTCAAGTTTTAAATGGAATGTCTGATGAACTTTTAGCTAAAATTGGTAAATTTCATACTTTAAAAAATATCTTAGCTTCTGATACCCTTGAACAAGATGTTCAACGATTTGAAGATGAATTAAAAAAGAATCCAGAGGGTTTTAAATTCATTGAAAAACAAGATATTTTAGATGTTTTAGCCCAAAGAGTAAAATTACACGATTATGGTGAAGCTATAAGACAAGTTGAACTTCTTCATAAGGGCTATTCTGAAAGCGAAGTGGCTGAAATTATGAAAGAAGAACGAGAAGCCAAAATTTTGAGCTTTAAAAAAGACGGACAATAGTTTATATTAAAAATAATTTTTAGGCGCCTTAAAATCGATTTTGACGCTTAAAATTTTTCTTCAAATTATAATTTTTCGTTAAATAATTAATTTAATTCTTTTTTGAAATTTATAAATAATTAGCCTTTGAATATTTAACTAATACAATGAATGAAATAATTTAATCTGTTAATCTAAATTCAAAATAAAGGAGATATTATGGAAAATTTAGTTAACGATTCAATTTCAAGAAAAACTGAAGATAAAATAAGAATAATATTAGTTGATGACCATAAACTTTTTCGCTGCGGGATAAAATCTCTTTTTGAAAAATCTTCTTGCGTTTGCGTTGTGGCTGAGGCTTCAAATGGCAAAGAAGGTATTAGCAAGATTTTAGCTCAAAACCCCGATGTTGTTTTATTAGACCTTGAATTAGGTGATATCAACGGGCTTGATTTAATTGAAAAAGTAATGGCGCAAAAGCCAAATGTTAAGTTTGCAATTTTAACTTCTCATCTTAATGAGCATGTTATAAATAAAGCGATGAAAATGGGCATTTATGGTTATATTTTAAAAGATATTAATGCTCAAATGCTTGATATGATTGTTCAATCGGTTTCAAAAGGTGCGATGTGGATTGATAAAAAAGCCGTTCAAATTTTAAGAGAATTAAACCCAAATGTCATTCCAACTACTTCAATTTCACGCTCTAACTTCAAATCAACCCATGCTAATTTAACTCAAAGAGAATACGAAGTTTTAAAACTTGTAGTTGATGGCAAGTCTAATCAGCAAATAGCAGATATATTGCATATTTCAGAGCATACATCAAAAGCACACGTTTGCAATATTATTCAAAAATTGGTTGTTGATGATAGAACACAGGCTGCTGTTAAAGCAATTCGTGAGGGAATTGTTTAATAATATTATCAATATCAATCGAGCCGATTTATTTAATTTTAATTAAAGATATTATAATTACCTATCGTTTCGATGTAATAACATAATTTTATCGGTATTTTATAGTTATCAATCGAAACGATGTATTTTAAGGAGAAAAAATGGATAAAAAATTAATTACAGATGATTCTAAAAAAGCAAAAGAATTTTTCTTGAATAAATTATCATTTATGATTGGACCTTATGAACTCAAGAAAAAAATCGAAGAAGATATAGAAAACATTAATATTGTTGATGTTAGAAAATATGATGATTACATTGATGGACACATTCCTTTTGCAATTCACGTTCCTTTTGAAAATCTTGAAGAACATTTAGTTATGTTTGAAAAGAAAAAAATTAATATAATCTATTGTTACAGCGCATTTTGCAAATTAGCTGATTATGCCGCTTTCAAATTAGCGCATGAAAACTACCCTGTACAAGTACTCCATGGCGGCTTTTTGACTTGGGAAAAGGCTAAAATGGACGTTGTTAGGTCATCAAGTGAAGAAGAATAATTATTGTAATTTAAACAATAAATAATACAAACATAGTATTTAAATTTTATATAATATTCGCTATAATTAAATCATAAAAAAAAGCCCGATTAAAAATCAGGCCTTAAGATTTACTAACGATACAAGACTCATTATATAACCGATTTTGAACTTTCAATCTCGGTCTTTTTTTATTTTTAGAGATAATTATACTGTGTTTGTTTACTTCATTTAATATTTACTAGTTTTACTTAACCTTTAAAATAGACTCACTGTGTTGTTGTTAATGCTGCGTCCTTTTATTTAGGGCGCATTATTTATTGTATATGAAAAAAATTTTTTTTGCAAGCACTTTTTTTAAAAAAATTATTTAATATTTGAAATTGCGCAAAATTGAATAAAGCTGCCGATTAAATTCTCATGCCAAACATTAACATCTTGTGGCACAATTAAAACACTTGGCGCAAAATTCCAAATATATTTGATATTACATTCAACTAAAAAGTCGCAAACTTCTTGTGCTACTTTGTTCGGGGTGGTTAAAATTGCAATATTAATTCCTGTTTTTTTAATATATTGTGGTAAATCTTTCAAGGAAAAAATGTCTTTATTGTTAAATTTTTTCCCAATTTTATTTTCATCAGTATCAAAAAGAGCAACAATATCAAGCCCAAATTCTTCAAATTTAGAATAGCCTGAAAGCGCTTGCCCAAGGTTTCCTGCGCCAATTACAACCGCTCTTTTGATTATTTTATAATCTAGAACATCTTCAATTATAGATTTAAGTTCTTCAACACTATAGCCAACCTTGCATTTACCTTTGCAGTTGATTGATTTAACATCTTTTCTAACTTGCGTTTCGTCAATTTTTAAATATTGAGAAATTTGTGAAGATGTAATGTTTTCTATATTTTTCTTAGAATAGTCTCTTAAAATAACATAATACTGTGTCAATCTGTTGATTGCACGAGCAGATAAAGAGTTTTTCATATTTTTTCCTATTAAAAATCCGAGGCTATTTCTAGCCTCGGATAATTTCTTTTAACTATACAACACCGTTGAATGCGTCGATATATAGTTGTTTCATATCTGTCATGATTGGATATACAGGGTTTGCGCCTGTGCATTGGTCGTCGAATGCTAATTCAACCATTTCATCTAATTTTCCATAGAATTCTTTTTCAGGATCAGCAACACCTTGTTTTTCAAGGAATGCTTTAATTGACAATGGAAGTTCAACATCTTTCATTAAGTCTTCAATAGCTTTAATTAGATTTTGAGTTTTGTCCATATCGTCTTTACCAGCAATATTCAATTCGTCAGCAATTTGAGCGTATCTTGTAACTGCTTGTGGGAATTTATATTGTGGGAATGTTGCTTGTTTTTTAGGACAATCAGTTGCGTTGTATTTAATGATTTGTCTGATTAATAATGCGTTTGCAACACCGTGTGGAACGTGGAACATAGCACCTAATTTGTGAGCCATTGAGTGACATAATCCTAAGAAAGAGTTAGCAAATGCCATAGCAGCGATTGTTGCAGCATAGTGCATTTTTTCTCTTGCGATTGGATCATTAGCACCTTCGTGATATGAACGAGATAAATATTTGAATACTAATTTACAAGCTTCTAAAGCGTTAGAATTTGTAAAGTTTGTAGCCATACAAGAAACATAAGCTTCAATAGCGTGAACTAAAGCATCGATACCAGAAGCTGAAGTTAAGCCTTTTGGCATACCATCAACGAAGTTAGGGTCAACGATTGCCATTTTTGGAGTTAGAGCATAATCAGCGATTGCATATTTAACACCAGTTTTATCATCAGTAATGATAGAGAATGGTGTAACTTCTGAACCTGTACCAGAAGTAGTTGGAATAGCAACCATTGTAGCTTTTTTACCAAGTTCAGGAAGCATACAAATTCTTTTTCTGATATCCATAAATCTCATAGCGATATCTTCAAAAACTGTATCTGGTTGTTCGTATTTTAACCATAAGATTTTAGCTGCGTCCATTGGAGAACCGCCACCAAGAGCGATAATTACATCAGGTTCAAATGGTTTCATAATTGTATAAGCTTCTTCGATTGTTGATAAAGTTGGATCAGGTTTAACATCGAAGAATACTTCGTGTTTGATACCCAATTCATCCAAAACGTTAGTAATTTTGTTAGCCATACCTGAGTTGAATAGGAATCTGTCAGTTACGATGAATGCTCTCTTACAACCGTTTAATTCTCTCAATGCCAAATCTGTAGCACCACGTTTGAAGTAAACTTTTTGAGGAACCTTAAACCATAACATATTTTCTCTCCTTTCAGCAACACGTTTGTAGTTTAACAAGTCACACACGCCAACGTTACCGGAAACAGAGTTTCCGCCCCAAGAACCGCAACCTAATGTCAATGACGGTTCCATACGGAAGTTGTACAAATCACCGATACCACCTTGAGAAGAAGGTTGGTTAATCAAGACACGGCAAGTAGGCATTTTCTTAGCATAAGCATCAATTCTTTCTTTGTGACGAGCGTCAGTGTGAAGAACTGAAGTGTGACCTGCACCACCTCTTGATACTAAGTAGTATGCTGTATCTGCAGCTTCTTCAAAATCTTTAGCTTTGTACATTGCCAAGATTGGTGATAATTTTTCTCTTGAGAACGGATCAGCCCAATCAACTGTTTTTCTTTGTGCTAACAAAACTTTTGCGTTTTCAGGAACATCAAATCCTGCAAGTTTTGCAATAGTGTGAGCACTTTGCCCAACGATTTTAGGGTGAGCAGTACCTCTTTGAGGATCGATAAATCCGAAATCAATAAGTTTTTGCATTTCAGATTCGCTCAAAAGATAAGCACCTCTATATTCAAATTCTTTTTTAACTTCTTCATAAACGCTGTCAACAACAACAACTGATTGTTCAGAAGCACAAATCATACCGTTATCAAATGTTTTTGACATAAGAATTGAAGAAACGGCAGTTTTGATATCAGCAGTTTCATCAATAACAGCAGAAGTGTTACCTGGACCAACACCCAATGCAGGGTTACCTGATGAGTAAGCAGCAGTAACCATACCAGGACCACCTGTTGCTAAGATACAAGCGATTTTCTTGTGTTTCATTAATTGACCTGAAAGTTCGATAGACGGAACATCAATCCAACCGATAATATCTTCAGGAGCACCGGCAGCAACAGCAGCTTCCAAAACTAATTTTGCAGCAGCGATTGTTGATTTTTGAGCTCTAGGGTGTGGTGAAAAGATGATTGCGTTTCTTGTCTTCAAAGCAATCAATGATTTGAAGATTGCAGTTGAAGTAGGGTTTGTAGTAGGAACGATACCTGCCAAAACACCAAGAGGTTCTGCAACGATTTTTACACCGTTTTCTTTGTCGTTGCTTACGATACCACAAGTCTTAGTATTCTTGTGTTTGTTGTAAATGTATTCAGCAGCAAAGTGGTTTTTCATAATCTTATCTTCCAATACGCCCATGCCTGTTTCTTCAACAGCCATATGTGCTAGAGGAATACGAGCTTTGTCTGCAGCCGTAGCAGCAGCTTTGAAAATTTTGTCAACTTGTTCTTGAGTAAATGTTGAGTAAATTTTTTGAGCTTTTTGAACTCTTTCAATCAAAAGTTCCAATGATTCGGCACTGTCAACCAAGTTAGACTTATTCAAAGACTTTTCAAGGTTTTCAACGTCTTTTTTGCTTTTTGTTGTCATATTCTTTCTCCTTTTAAAAAGTAAATTGTTTGACTTGCTAATTTGTGAATTTTATCACAATTACATTTTATAGCAAAAGCAAGTAATAATCAAGTGTCATTTTTACAATCTTTATAAATTCTTTATTTATATTAATAAGGAGAAAGGTTTTACTGAAGTATTTTGCTCATTACTTATCATTCTTGCTTTTTAAGTTTTCCCACCAAGATTTGTCCTTATACAAACTACTCCACCAACCAATACTTTTGTAGTAAGGATTTTGGTTTAAATGTGCATATTTATAACAACCGTCACCACGAGAGGAGTATGTATCACCACCAATAGGCGAACAATTATTAGCAAAATAATACGGATTGCTAAAATAGTTAAAAACATCATATCCCAGCCTGTTTGGTCCAGCCCAAGGACCATTTGTATCAAACACAATTTTTGAAGAAGTAGCACTTCCCGTAGAACCAACAATTTGAGGAGAACTAATCATCGAACCGTCAGGAAGTATTAATGCATAAGCTTTTCGCTTATCATCAATCATTGAACCATAATAATTACCACTAAATGCTGTTCCGTTTTGAAAGCTGTATATTCCTAATCTGCCCCAACTGCGTGGGTCTCTATCATTCCCAATATATTTTTCAATATCTTTTATATAATATTTTGTAGCACCTTTAAACTGCTTTTCCCAGATTGAGTTAAACAAATCCATTGTTGCTTCTCGTTCGTCTTGTGGAACATTACTATAAACCTCAAACGAATCAACCCCGAGCTCTTCTGATGCCATTTTCATTGCCTGAATAAGCACTGCATCTGTCTTTTTAAAGCGAACTTCTAACATTTTACGATTGTAAAAATTAAGAAGTGTCGGAATTGACATCGCCGCAACCACACCAATTATCCCAAGTGTTATCAAGACTTCCGCCAGTGTAAATCCTCGTTTTTTCATATTTTTGTGTACTCCTTTTCCTATTATTTGAAACAGATTCTGAATAACAAGAAAATTTATTTGCTCATTGCATTCACAAAAATTTTCTAAGGTTTCAGAATGACGAAACGTTTGGTAGGCTCTCCAATACGTCATTCCGGGCAGCACGAGCAGTGCGAGTGCGTGAGCCGGAATCTGTTTTTTCTTTGGGTATTTCGCATATTTTGCAAGCCCACATTTCTATTATGAACGTTTTTGACATAGGAGTAC
>OIYG01002490.1_pt1 | contig 11635 bp, 13 predicted proteins | sample 1587861 | NCBI WGS metagenome assembly OIYG01 (sample SAMN03283272) | human gut metagenome | biome: human-associated habitat; material: feces | host: Homo sapiens | place: Peru | collected 2012 | reverse complement strand
AAAATAAATTTTCAAACTATTTCATCAATTACTATTGATTTTTATATAGTTAGCTCCTTAATCGAATTATTTGTCTAACTATCTACCATTAGAATTTTTATTATTTTAGCATGCAAACAAAAAGAAGTGCAACGCACTTCTCATTAACCTTTATTAACCTCACGTAAATGACGTCTTCTATCTAAGTTAGTCAAATACTTCTTACGAATACGAATCGCATCAGGTGTAATTTCTACAAGTTCATCATCATTAATAAACTCAAGAGCTTCTTCTAGTGAGAATTGCTTATGAGGAACAAGCTTCATAGCCTCATCATTACCAGTAGATCTAACAGCAGTCATCTTCTTGTTTACAGTAGGATTAACTTCCATATCTTGCATTTTACTAGAAACACCAACGATTTGACCCTCATATACTTCTTCGGCAGCACCAACAAACAATTGGCCTCTTTCTTGTAAATTCCACAATGAATAAGTCATTGTCTTGCCAGTAGCACAAGAAATCATAGCACCATTTGTTCTCTCAGGAATTTCACCCTTATAAGGCTTATATTCGATGAACTTTCTAACAAGAACACCCTCACCCTTAGTGGAGTTAATGAACTCAGATCTAAAGCCCATCAAACCTCTTGTAGGAGCATGATAAATAATCTTTGTATAAGAACCTTCATCTTCAATATCAACCATTTCACCCTTTCTTAAGTTCAATGAATTGATAACAGTACCGCTATAATCATTAGGTACTGAACAAACTACTTCTTCAATTGGTTCGCAAAGTTGACCATTAATAGTTCTAAAAATAACCTCTGGTCTAGATACCGCAACTTCATAACCCTCTCTTCTCATATTCTCTAAAAGAATAGACAAGTGAAGTTCACCTCTACCTGAAACCTTAAATGTATCTGTAGAATCAGTCTCTTCAACCTTAAGACCAACATTTACTTCAAGTTCTCTTTCGAGTCTTTCACGAATATTTCTAGAAGTAACAAACTTACCAGACTTACCTTGGAAAGGAGAAGAGTTAACCATGAAGTTCATAGACATAGTAGGCTCTTCAATATCAATTTGAGGCATTGGGTCAACATCACCTAATTGACAAATAGTATCACCAATTTCAATATTATCAATACCACTAATTAATACGATATCACCACATTGAGCCTCAGTAATTGCAGTTCTTTTTAAACCTTGATAGTTATAAAGATTGGCAATCTTACGATTCTCCTTCTTAATATCACAATCACAAACAGTGACCATTTCATTAGCCTTAATAACACCATCATAAACTCTACCGATACCAATTCTACCGATATAGTCATCATACGCAAGAGCACTAACTTGCATTCTAAGTGGCTTATCCATAACATTTGGATAAGGCTGTACATGCTTAACAATTGTTTCAAATAATGGTTCGATATCATTGTTTGTATCATCCATCTCATATCTAACAATACCCTCTTTGGCAATACCATAAAGGATAGGGAAATCTAATTGATCATCAGTTGCTTTCAAATCTAAGAATAAGTCATAAACTTCATCAATAACTTGAATTGCTCTTTGGTCCTTTTTATCGATCTTATTAATTAATAGAATAGGTCTTAAATTAGCCTCCAATGACTTCTTCAATACGAAACGAGTTTGAGGCATTGGACCCTCACTTGAGTCTACTAACAAAATAACAGTATCTACTGTTTTAATAATTCTTTCAACTTCACTTGAGAAATCAGCATGTCCTGGAGTATCTACGATGTTAATCTTATAGTCCTTATAATTAACTGAACAGTTCTTAGAATAAATTGTAATTCCTCTTTCTCTTTCCAAATCATTAGAATCCATTACCTGTTCAACCACTTCATCGTGATCTGAGAAAACATGTGATTGTGCTAAAAACGCATCAACCAAAGTTGATTTACCTGCATCTACATGGGCAATAACTGCCACGTTAATAATCTTCCTAAATTCCATACCCCACTATTTTATGCGCATTGTCAAGCTTGTGCAAGCTATTATGCTAAAATATTGCTATGCACCAGTGGCGGAAATGGTAGACGCGCACGCTTGAGGGGCGTGTGGGGTAACCCGTGCAAGTTCAAGTCTTGTTTGGTGCACCATCAAAAAGATAACGATAATAATCATAGACCATGATATTCTTAGAAACTAAATACTTATTACTTACAACATTACTATAATCATCGTCATTATCAGCCAACCAAGAATAATCCGCAAAAATAGCTACGCCATCACTATCAGACAAGATATCCTTACCAACAATTAACCTAGAATCATATTCAATCCCAAACAAATTTAATACAGTAGGCAATACATCAATAGTATTACATATCTTATTCACGGTAACATCTTCAACACTAGGATTATAAATAATCAAATCATTCTTATATAAACTATACTTATCTAATTCCTTACCAGCCAACTCTTCCATTTGTTCATCTTCCATAAAATAAGGATGATGATCACTAGCCATAACAATTACTGTATCCTCTAGCTTACCAGCAGCACTTAACTTATCTAACAAAGTAGTCATAGCCTTCTCTAGTTCTAAGTTAGCAGAAATATAAGCTCTAACCGTTTCGCTATATTCAAGGTCACTAACTAAATCCTTATTCTTTTCAGCCATCGCATTATAACCAAAGCCCCATTTCGCATGGCCTGAAACAGTTACGTAGTAAACCATAAACTTATCTGAATTAATATAGTCATCAATGCTGCCATTAATCATCTCATCATCACTAGCAGGAAAAATACTACAATCCATTCTTGTTTCCATGCCATTTCCACAAGCCTTATAATTATCAAAACCAAGATCCTTTAGATAATAGTCTCTATTTTGAAAATTATAAAAATAATCATGATATGCATAAACATCATAGCCTAAGTTCTTAAACAAATTACCTAAACCATAAGGATAATAATTATGATGACCATTGTTGTTGTAGTTACCATTCCACTGATTATTTAATACAGCCAAATCAGGTAACAAACCAGTTAGTAAAGAAAACTCACCACCTATAGTAGACAAATTAGTAGGTGTGTAATAATTCTTAAAATAAAAACCATCATGAATCATCTTATATAGAGTAGGCGTTAATTCTTTATCCACAAAATAACCATCAAAAGACTCTGCCATTATATAAATTAGATTCTTACCCTCAAACATACCTGTATATTCATTAGTATAGGTTGGTGCTTGATTCTTAAAGTAATTATTCAAATCATTGATAGCCTGATTATCACTTTCTATACTATCAAAGTCGATGTTACTTATTTGAGATTCGAGCCCGTCAGATTCGAGCCCAGAAGATTCGAGCCCAGATTCGAGTCCAAGCTTCGAGCCCGTAGTTTCCAGCCCCAAATCACCATTCATAAAAATACTAGAACATACACCCAACTTATTCACGTCAGACTTGTTTGAATAGAACGTATCTAATGAATCACTAAATAATAAAAATAAAATAAATGGAATAACTACAACTAAGATATAAGTAAACTTAGGTTTATTAGACAAGTATCTATTTAAGAATAAACCTACAATAAAAGGTAACAAAATTAAGATGATAATCAAGATATTACTAGTAATCACATCAAAGAATAATGTTTTAAAAGCACCACTAGTAACCTGCTTATACATAGTAAAAGCAGAAGGATCTATGGTAATACCAAGCACCTTCTTAACAATTAAAGCAGTACCATAATAGATACATAATAATAGATTGATGATATTAAAGATAAAGTAATTAATTCTCTTTGGAACAAATTGAGATAAATAGCCAACAAACAAACCAATGGTCAAAGAAAAGAAGATTACCGAAACATTTAATGGTAATTGTAATACTAACTTATATAATATTTCTTCATAGATAAATAATAGCCCATAGTAAACAATATTAAACATAGGGTCATTATAAAACAAATAGCCCCTTGAGGACTACTTGTTTGCATAATGATTAACAATCAAAGAATTAATAGAAGCAATAAATCCAATTACTACTAACACAAATTGAAAACAGCTCACCTTAACAATTATATCTACCGCATTATCACCACCATCAAACCAAATATGTAGTTGATAAGCAAGACTTAGCAACAATAAGCTAAATAGCACTAACATTAAAATTGTTTTCTTTTTGTTCATAGATTATCTCCTTTTTATAATTTCATTATAAAAAAAATGCAGAGTTATGCAAAATTAATCATATCTCTCAAATCTTATCCATTTTCCATCCGCATCAACATACACGACATCATCACTTATAATTACATAATCCATTCCAACACCAAAATTTGATTGATTATTCTTATGAGGAATTTTAGTACCATCAACAGACGATCTTATCTTGCCACTAATCTCAAAGCCTTCATCCTCAACCACAATTCCTGTTGTATGATAAAGCTTATTATTAATCATGATATTCGGTGCACACATATTCTCTTCTTGGGCATCAGAACAACCTGAAATTAAAAGAAGAATAAATGAAATTAAAAGCAATCTCTTCATAGTGTTCTCCTTACTGTAAATTGTTATATATGCTTATATCTACAAATTTATTGTACTATGCTTGTTCACAAAAAAGTAGCCACTAGGACTACTTACTTAACGCATCATAATAATTTAATTCATCAATATATAGATCCAAGAAACGATCTACTTTTCTAATATCAATCTCAAACGTATCGAAATTCTTATCAACCACTTTACCAATGTACAATATCCATAAGATTGAGATTCCTTTTTCACTCTTCTATCTCAAATGCACTTTCTCTGAAGTGATAGCAGTTAACAGGTCGGCAGGTCTTTCTAAAAAATAATTTGCTTTTATGCGCTTATTATGACTACCCCATACTGCCAAAGCAAAATCAATTCCTGCATTTTCCGCACATTTACTATCATATTTGCTATCTCCAATATAAAGCACTTTACTATTGTCTGTTTTTGATAATTCCATATACTTCAATAGTGGTTCTGCACTAGGTTTATGTTTTTGTGTATCATCTGCACATATAATTGTTTTGAAATAATGACTGATGCCAAACGGACAAAAATCATGTGTAAATTCTTCTCTTGTTTTTGAAGTAACAATTCCCATTTCATAATCAAGACATTGAAGTTCTCTCAACAATTCGATGATTCCATCGAACACTTTAATGGTATTTGTATAGTTACGCATATTTTTATCCCATAATTCTAACGCATAGGAAGTTTCTTTTATCTCTAGCTTTTTCAAAGCATCTGTCCCTGTAATCCCTAACGCAAATTTTAGTTCAGAACATGGTATATCTCTTTCAGACAACTCCTTTATAGTTTCTTTCAAAGAATGTAATACTGCGTATTCTGTATCAATCAAAGTACCATCAATATCAAAAACAATGTGTTTATACTTCATGTTGCTACCTTTCTATTTCTATATCAAAAACATGTATCGCTAAATCAATGGATTACTATCATCACCGTACAAACCTCATACCGTAATGACTCCTTCACAAATCTTTATTCAAAAAGGCGGGGCTGCAAGATAAAACAAACAGCCCCTTTATAATGAAATTTTTACAAACAAATTAACAATCACCAGCATAGTATGAAACAATATTCACATAATCTGTTGGATTTGGGATTTCTAAAATAAGGCATAGACAGTTTTTATTTTCAAAGTATTGACCCCACAAACTATCCTGTATCTTCTCTTCCCCATTAATGTTTTCTTTTTTACCGTTCGGGCAAAGCATATATACTTTACCAATACAAGCATTGACAGTGTCTAAAAAGTTTTTCATGTTCAGAATATTCAGCTTTACCATCTTGCACTTACCTCCTGTAAATCTCTGACTTTCTTTACATGTATCATTATAATGCAGAACTTATAAGAGAAATATTTCTATTCCGTCATTATATATCACTATTCTGCCATTTTTTCCTATACTCTATCGGCGAACAATGTGCATATTCCCTAAAAACCTTTCCAAAATAACTGCTGCTACCTAAACCGCACTCATGACTAATAAAAGTAACAGTTTCCTGACTCTTTGCCAACATCTGACAGGCAACTTGAAGACGGTAAGATGTAATATACTCTACAGGCGTCATATGCAAACAGTCATGGAACACTCTATAACACTCCCTTTCACTTAGATATGCTGCAGCAGCAAGTTCTTGAATAGATATTTTTTCTCTATAATGTTCATGAATATATATCATCATCAACTTTATCTTATCGTTACTTTTGTTATACTCGTCTTTCTTATCACGCATATGACTGGATAATTCAAAAAGCTTGAGCCATATTTCTGTTAATGCATCTCGCAGTTTTATTTCATACCCAAATTCATCACTAGATAAACGAAAAGAATCAGCAAGCAGTTTCAAAATTCTTTCTTCTTCTTTATTGCTAGGAAAAAGTGGGATTATTTCAATCTGTGGAGCTGTTATAACGGGCATTATATATTTTTGTTCAATCCTACTCCCCTGTTCTCCAGCAAGTAAAGAAACATCAAAAATATGAAGTAACTGTACATTCTTTTCCCGCTGCGATATTGCCTTTGTCATATGAAGCACATTAGAATTTATCATACCGCCACTTCCAGCTGGAAACAAAATTTTTCCCTTAGGTGTATCATATTCAATACTGCCACTTTCTATATAAAAAAGTTCCACCGCCCTATGCCAGTGCCACGGTACATAACACCCTATATACTTATCAAGCTCTGCCCTAGAAGCAATATAGGGAAAATCTTTTTCAAAACCTGGAAGCAATTCCTCTTTGGTTCCGGTATAAAACTCAATATTATGGATATCTTTCATGTCTGTTCACCTACGCACTTTATGGATTAAATATACTTAAATAATTTGATAATTGTCAATCAATCAAAGCAGTTTCATCCTCAACATAATGAAAAAGTCCACTTAAGGACTTTTTCATATTTTTTTGTTAGGGGACATTTATTAAGTATCTTTATTATAGGGGAAGTGGATACTTTATTATATGTAAGGACCTTTTCCTTACACCTATATACTAAACAAATACTATCAACAAAATATGTTCAAATTATATTAAATTGTGTGTTTAGCTTTATAATATTTTCCCAAACAATCTGTTGCTCTTATAAGGCTAATTATTGATTCCTCGCTAGCAACATAAGTACTAGCTTCCCAAGAAGATGCGGTTAATGATGACTTAGCAATTAATTTTAGTTTTTCATTATCATTATCAATTCCCAAGTCTTCTAAAGTTACAGGTATTCCACATTTAATACAAAAATTAAACGCTTTTTCTATTTCGTCATTCGGATATTCTTCAGCAATCAATAAAGATAAAGTGCCAAAACCTACTCTTTCACCGTGGCTCTTCTTTTCACCCTCAGGAATAGCTGTAAATGCATTGCCTATTGCATGAGCTACTGAACAGCCAACATTCTCAAAGCCAATTCCACTCATAAGAATATTAGCTTCAACAACATTTTCAAATTGCGGAGATAATATCTTATTTTTAGCACATTCAAGAGCAATTAGACCATCATGATATAAAGTCTCCATACATGCCTTCGCGATTGCTCTAGCAGAAAGAGATGACATCCCTTCCTCAGAATCACACCAAATATAATTTGGATGTCCTTTTCTTTCGTTTGAAAGACCTTCATAATATGTTGACAAAGCATCTCCTATGCCAGCTGTTAAAAATTGAACAGGAGCATTTATGATTACTGCAGTATCAACCAACACCAAATCTGGATGATAGTGATGAATGACTATCTCATTCATTTCACCCTCATCAGAATATAAAATCGACATGGCACTAGTAGGGGCATCACAAGAAGCTATAGTAGGACAAACAATTAGTCTTGCATTCATCTGTTTCGCAATCATTTTAGCAACATCGATTGTTTTTCCTCCACCAATGCCAATCACAACATCAGATTTTTTACATTTGTTCATTGTTGCATCAATATTCTTGTGTGAAATAACACCAGAAAAAGATAGACATTCGTACTCACTTTGATCTTTATATGTCTTAGCAACCTTTTCATCAAACAAACTCATTAGAAATTCATCAACAATATATAGATGAGTATTTCCAAAACTATTTGCATAATCATGTAATTTTTCAATAACCCCAGCACCTTGTATATAATGGCCGGGTGAACCCCATATCCTCACTATTTCTCCTTCTAAAAATGTCCAATCATTTTTTCTAACATTTCATAATCAACAGTTACATTTTGCGCACCAGCAAGAATTGCTTTTTCAACATCTAAGGGTGTTTTTAATGATGCTGCGCAAACCATAGTGTTTATGTTTCTCGATTTAAAAGCTTCGCTAATCTGTCTAACAACAGAAATACCATCATAACCGTTTTTATCTAATCTAGACACATAAACAGCAACACATACAGCCCCAGCTTCAGCAGCTAATAAAGCTTGATTTAAATCAAAGATAGCAGTGCAAGAAGAACGGATACCCTCAGCTTTTAATTTTCTTATCGCAACAAGGCCTTCATCTGTTGCGGGTATTTTAACTAATGTATTACCCGGAACTTCTTTTATAATTCTTCTTGCATCTTCTATCATTTCATCAGAAGTATCGCCCATAACCTCTATATACAACGGCATATCGTTATTGATTATTTCCCTATATTTTTTACTTGCTTCTAAAAATGATGTATCACTATTTTTTAAATCTTTAGCGGCAATACTAGGGTTCATTGCGAAGCAATTAACAGGGAAATATTCTATAGCCTTTTTAACCATTTCTAAATTATAAGTTACAAGACAATATTCCATTTTTACTTTTCCATATTAGCGATACGTACGCCTTTTCCAAACAAACCTTCCCAATCTGACTTAAAAGTATCTAAAGTATTAGGAGTCATTGGATGAGTGATTAAAGCTTCTAGCATAGGCAAATCTACTGTTACATTTTCAGCACCTGCTAAAATAGCTTGTTCAATCGCAAGAGGTGTTTTTAAAGAAGCTGCACAAACTTTACATTCTGTAATACCATGCATCTTAAATGCCTTAGCAATTTTAGCAACGGTTTCAATGCCATCGCCACCATTTTTATCAATTCTTGAAACATATACAGCGGCACAAATCGCTCCAGCTTCGGCAGCTAACATAGCCTGATTAAAATCATAAATAGCTGTACAAGAACAATAAATGCCTTCCTTCTTTAAAGCAGCAATTGCTTTTAATCCTTCTGGACAAGCAGGGATTTTTACCAATGTATTGCCAGGAACCTTTGTCCTAACAGCACGTGCATCCTCAATCATCTCTTCAGCAGTATCGCCCATAGCCTCAAGATAAAAAGGTGTATCTAATCCAATAACTTCACGGATTTGATTAGCGTTCTCTAAGAACGTCTTACCAGTACCTTTAAGACAATTAACAGCAATAGATGGATTCATTGAGAAGCATGCTAGCGGATAAACGCCAACACACTTCTTTACCATTTCCAAATCACCTGTATCTAAACAATATTCAACCATATTAATCTCTCTCCTTTAATTAACCAAGAATCTTCAACGCACCAAGCACAATACCGGCAACCATAATAATTATTATTTGCGCCAATACATTAACGTGTTTCTTATTTAATCCATAGAATATACCAATAGTTACAAGTGGAAGTAATCTAGGGAAAATAGAATCTAATGTATCTTGCAATGAGAAAGCTGAACCAGAGATATTAAATGCAATAGGTGTTGATACACTAATGTTAGTAGCACACATAGCTCCAATTACCATTAATCCAACGATACCTAAAGCAGTTGTAATCTTACGCATTGTATCTGAATCAGCAGTTTTAGAAATAATTGTGTTACCAAATTTGTATCCATACTTTACACCAAAATAACGTAAAGCAATTGTTGGAATATTATAAATTGCTAAGAACAAAATAGGTCCAGCAAGAGATCCTGCAGCACATAAACCAGCTGCAATACCAGTTGCAATAATACGAAGTGTACCACCAATCAACGAATCGCCAATACCAGCCAAAGGGCCCATTAATGCAACCTTCATAGCTGAAATTGATTCAGTATCAAAATTATCATTGTTGGCATTTTCTTCTTCCATAGCAGCTGAAATACCGAAAATCAATGGATGCATTGTTGCTTGACAATTGTAGAATTCCAAATGTCTCTTATAAGCAGCTACACGGTCTTCCTTGTTATCATATAATTTCTTAATAGCAGGAATCATTGAATAACAGAATGACATGTGTTGTTGACGTTCATAATGCCAAGCATGTGAAGTTGTAAATGATCTCCAGAACCCACTTCTAAGTTCTTTCTTTGTTAATTTATTAGAATTCATTATCGTCATCTCCTTTTACAACATTATTTGTAGCTGGTGCAAATTGATGAGCCATCATTAAAATGCCAACTAATACAATTGAGAAACATACAATTCCTAATACTGGAATACCTAAATATGCACTTAATAAGAAACCAAAGAAGAAGAATACTGCGATTTGTTTATTTGAAATCATAGAAATTAATTGTGCAAAACCGACAGCTGGTAAAATACCCGCAGCAATTCCAATTCCTGAGGTTAACCATGAAGGAATTGCATTTAGAAGTGCAGTAACTGCATCACCGCCAAATAAGAAACAAACAAATGCAATAATAGCGAATGATAAATCAAATAAGAAACCATTTGATAAGAAAACTAGCTCTATTCCTTTATCATTATCCTCTTCTGCATAACGGTCTGCCATTTTAGCCATCAATGGAGTAATAACACCATAGAATAAGTTAACAACAACAGCAGATAGCATTGCAGCTGGCATTGCGATTGTGATTGCTGTTTCAACACCAGAACCGGTTGAAATCGCAAACGCAGTACCTAAAACTGAACCAACAATCATGTCTGGTGGTATAGAAGCACCGATGGCTTGCATACCCATGAATACCAATTCAAGTTCAAAGCCCAACATAACACCTGTCTTAACATCGCCTAATGCAATACCAACAAGTGCACCAAGTACAAGTGGTCTACCTAAATTTGCGGTTCCCACAAAGTAGTCAGCCTTACCAATAAACACAATAAGACCAACAAGTAATGCTTGTATCATAGTTTATCCTCCTTTTACTATAGATCAGCCTTTTCAATTACAAGTTTTTTATCCTTAGCAGTTTGACGAACTTCTACTTCGCATCCATCTTCCACTAACTTCTTAAGCAAATTCAATTCATCACTGTTCAAATGAACTGCAGGGCCAAATGATTTGACAGTATCTTCTTTTTTCATTGTTCCACCAAGATTAATTGATTTGATTCTTGAAGAACATTCTGTTGCTAGTTTATATGCATCAGCGACATTGCCAACCACAATAAGAAGATTGTACTTATCGGTTACACCAGAATTTAGTGCACTAATAGAATCTTTCATGTCTTTAATTACTAACTTGACTCCTGTCGGTTTTGCCAACCTCATAGTTGTCATACGAATTTCATCAGATGCAACCTCATCATTAGCAATCAAAATACAATCAGCATTAACTGAATTGCACCAAGTGAAAGCTACTTGTCCATGCAATAATCTGTGATCAACTCTACAAAGTTTAATCATTTTCTTCCTCCTGGTATATTGTTATTGACTCATAAAACAGTCATAAACAATATACATCT
>OIYG01002486.1_pt1 | contig 11643 bp, 8 predicted proteins | sample 1587861 | NCBI WGS metagenome assembly OIYG01 (sample SAMN03283272) | human gut metagenome | biome: human-associated habitat; material: feces | host: Homo sapiens | place: Peru | collected 2012 | reverse complement strand
ACATGTGCCATTCCACTCCGAACGTTTCGCTGATATGGGCGAGCACATCCCTGTCCTCAGGTTTGAGAAGCGTGGCCGATGGAATAGCTATAGCCTTATGCCCGGCAGAAAGCATCGCCCAGCAGTCGCTGCATCCCTCGGTAATGAAAAGCTTCTCTCCCGGCTTCAGCATCTTCACCACGGGAAGATTATAGATGCTGCATCGGGCACCATAGGGAAAGCGGAATCGGGGAGCTATCGGTTCCGACTGAAGCGAACCCTCCTTCTGATGTGAACCCTCCGTCTGATGTGAACCCTCCGTCCGAAGCGAACCCTCCTTCTGATGTGAAGGAGAATCTGTGTCATCTGTGAAATCTGTGGGCGATTTTTCCGCAGCCAGCCCCTTTGCCTGGGTGGAAGTCTTTCGGTAATCGAGGTTTCTGTTCTGAATCCCGATCAGCTTCCCCTCCGTGCTGAAGTATGGAATCTGCAGCCAGTTCACACCATCCCTATCCGTCCAGGATGTCAGTCTGCACCAATTCACCACTCGCCAGTCAATCTTCCTTTCCTCGAAAAGAAACCTTCTTGCCGCCTCGTTCAGCCACGGATGCTCGAAGAATCTCGCATACCTGCTCGCATCAAAGGAGGAGGATTTTCCCGAAGAGGAACCATTGGCAGAAGAGGCTTCGGAGGAAGGGGAAGAGGCTGAACCCTCTCTCTTCCTGTCATCCTCCAGGTAAACCTGATGCTCCTCGGCGAGCCATCGGCAAGCCGACAGGAAATCCTTCCCCAGATATCTCATCACCAGGTCGATGGTGCCCACGGAATCCCCCATGCACACAAAACAGCGGCAATTGTTCTTCCTCGTGTTGAACAAGAGGCTGGCATGGTGGTCGGCGTGAAAGGGACAGAGCGCCTTGTGCCGCTTCACCACCATCCCCAGCTGCTCGGCGACCCCCTCTATAGGCAGGTCGCGCAGCTTTTGAATTTCATATTTCTGCATAAAAACTATTTTTTTACTTTATCCCTTATCCTTTCCCGCCGGCATTCCCGTCAGATATTCCCTTGTCTTCGTATAAAGCCCCGTCTGGGCAGAATAGGTGATGAATTTGCGGTTCTTCCATACGTTAAGCTGATGCTTGGTGCCCTCCTTGCTCTTGCCAAGGCTCAAGCGGAGAGCCTCCAGCTGTAGCTCGTTGAATGATACTTCCAGATGGTCAAGCATATTCTTGGGACCGGTTTTCTGCACCTCCTCCTGCACATCGCCACACTTGAACATGTCGCCAAATACCTTCACCTTCGACCACAAGTCATAATAGCAGAACCATATCACGAACTCGCCGATGGAGCGTGTCCACGTCTGGTCGTTCAGAATCCACAGCACGGCTCCCTTCTTCCATGCCGAAAAGATGCTGCGGTGGGAAAGCTCCCAAAGCATGTCATCATCGGCAAGATCAGCAAGCCTTGCCATTTCTTCTGCCAGCTGGTCGGCCACCTTGTTGAGCTGCTTCACCACAAAACAGCCCTTGCAGTTGTCCAGGCGTAGCAGATAGCTGTCCATTTTCTTCAGAAATTCCGCATCATACGTTCCCTGTCGTGGAATCTTGCCACTACGCTCGCCACGAGCCTTGTAGGCGAAAGGGATACGACCGAAGAAACCATTGGTGAGGTCTTTCTTGTAGAACTGTCTGGCAGCCTCGGGGGTAGAAGTGAAGGTGAGGTTCACCCTGAGCACGGGATTGCCCGTTACGCCATCTGCCGTGGCGCGCAGGGCACCTGCTCTCTGGCAGTCGTAGATGTTTCTCACCATCTGACTCACCTGCTTATGGCCGCCACACATCCTATCCGCCATTTCTACTTCGGGCAGATTGATGTATTGCGTGCGCTCGCCCAGTTTTTCGCACGCCATGGCATTCTGGATAAAGGCAGGATTGGTGACATCGGCTGGTGGAAACCAGAAACTCACGTCCGGACGTTCGGGCTTTTCCTTGTTGGCGCCCTTGGTCTTCATCTGTCGCTGCCAGTCCACGAGTTTTTTGAACTCAGTCTCATCATGCTTGCGAAAAGTGCGCATGATAGCCTCTACCAAATGCCCCAATTGTGCCTTTCCGATACCCGAAGGGCCAATCAAATGCCCCATCTGACCGCACATTTCATAATATTTGTTGTCGGAATACATGAATCTTACATCCGTGAGATGAGCGGCAAGAGCCGGAATTGCCATCGGAATGAGCACTTCACGCATGTCTTTTGATGCCTGCGATAGGGCAAATTTCACAAATTCTGTGCCTTTGCAGGGTTTGGGCATCGCCGGAGCGGTATTGCTGAAAATGTTGTAAATCATTGCTTTTTAGAGAATTAAATTAAAAACTTGATGTTGTTTTCTGATTGCCGCAGTCTCAGTCTCAGAGTCTCAGTTATTTTTCATGTGGTCTCGCTTTCTATACATATTATATATAACTAATTAATAGTCAATAAGTTATAAACGTTTAAGAAGCGGGTTCGGGGATGAATTGTGACATTTTCCCTAACTGAGACTGAGACGTGAGACTGTTTTGAAGAGGAAATGAGGGTAGGGATAATCCTGTTACCAACCTCCCCGAAGTCACCATTTCCTCTAGAAAGCCTCAACTCCGTTTATCTGTCATCACTCTTGCCGCTAATGATGCGCAGCTCATCGGCGGCACCCTGGCAGAAGTCCTGGAAGGTGAAGCGCTCTGAGAACTGCGGGCGGTTGAAGGTAGGGTAGAGCGTACCGTCTTTCTTCCGGTTCACGTTGATGTACGTTCCTTCATACACGTGCGGATTTCTCTGCACCACCATCTGCAGTTTCTTCTCCTGGTCATTCTGCACAAAGGTGAAGTGATCTTCTCCATCGTGCGTAATGGCTCCATCCAGATACTCGCCAACGGCCATGCGCCCTGGCTCCTTAGTCATCAACTTGAGGTCGATACCCAATTCTGTGTTTGGGTAGAAATTATTGAATTTAAAATTCTGTGCCATAAGCTTATCAGAATTTGGGCGGTTAGGCCATCTGCTTAGCCCATAGCGTAAGATGGTCAAAAACTGAATTGTTCAGCTTCTGACAATGGGGTAAATAATGCTGATTTTGTTACCAAAAAACTATAAAATGGTAACAAAAAAGTGGTAACAAAAAAATGGTAACAAAAAACAAACCCGAAACTCTGTATGGCATACAGAATTTCGGGATAAAAAAAACAAAAAAATATCGATATGGTAACCGAAATGGTAACCTTGTTCATTTATATGTTCGACGAAGATTTTTTATATGCAACTCTTTTTTATACGCAACTCTTTTTTATACGCATCTTGAAGAGCTATATCTCTAATGTCAATATCTTCATCATTTTCTTTTCGTAGGACTGGTAGTTCTTTATTGTAATCTAAAATAAATAAAATAATATTGATTTTCCTTTCAGCACTCTCATCCAATCTGGCGGTGTTGCTACTACGGTTTTTCCCAAATTGTTTTTTAACGATAGATGAAGCCGAAACGCCTTTCTGCTTATCCATATAAGATTGCTCGAGAATACGCTTGGTTAATTCAGTTAGAATAGCCAAAGGTTTCCCTATCCATCTAATGTTACAATTCCTGTTTTCTCCATCAAACAAATGTTCGAAATCTTCTGCATATCTTGGCTCTTCTATCCATTTCCATTCTTGCATTTTTCTCATAACAAGATTTATCCGTTTCACTCTTATTTCTTGATTCTTACAATTATAATGGAACGTAGGATACTCTTCTGAACTTTTACAATTCTTCTTTGGGTGATTATTTTTCTTAGACGATAGAGTTTCATTAATTTCTTCTGTTAGATTTGATTGCGAAACGAAATACTCTTTCATCCATCCCATCATCTCCTCTGTATATTGATTTACCGACTCCTTCAACTTGATTTCTATTGCAATACAGGTTGATTGGTTATTACATTTCCACATTTTATGAATACTTTCATGCAGAGTCCTTTGTAGTTTTCCTCTATAATGAGAATGGTTGACAGCATTAATACCAAACATAATGGTATATAATAACATAGCAACCTCTGCTTGACTTGTTGCGACTTCTGCAAGAGTATTATCTTGTTCTCGATAAATAGCTAAAGAATTGGTCCACATATCTTTGCAATAATCTGCATCTATATCGCCATCACTTAATATTATGTCTAGTTCTTTTGCTGCATCAACAAACAAATTCTCGGTAGAGATAATGATTTCAGGATATTGCTGAAGAAACACATCACGAACTTCACGACATAGTCTGTAAAAGATGTGATTTCTGAAATGTTTTTTCAGTTTATCTCTTTGGTTTTGTTGGAATCTCTTTGTCATCTTTTCTTTCTTTTACTTTGTGGAACACCTCATCCAGCCATTTAATCAAATCAAAATCGCTAGTTTCAATTTCTGGAGTCATATATTCCTTATAATTGCTGATAACTATATCATTCATCGGATATTTGGCTATGATATTTTCGTTGCATGTATACTCGCCATAATTGCGAAATTTCACAACCAAATCAAACGCATTATCGCTGCTATAACCTACTACAGCAGAAAGTTGTTTCAGCTTATCAGTTTTAGAGCCTGTACCTAATTTCATAGTTGTGGTGGCACTTAGAGCTCCATATGTTTCTAATATCTTTGAGCGCATTTCCATCTCCTCCGTCAACTCTTTTGGAATTCTTGTCGTAGGACAATGTTTAGTATTTACATATTTGAATGTAAACTCTTCAATTATATCTCCGTAATCAATAGTTCTACAATCAATAAAATCTTCAAATTGAGTTCTTATAGTTTTTTCTTTTATCGTAGTATGTATGCCCATGCTGCTATATAACTTTTCATTAAAAAAAGTCTCTAGACTAAGTTTAATGGTTTTTGTATTTCTGTCCCATGCCGATGATTTTTCAATGGCAATTTGGCATCTCTCATCGCGATAATCTATGATTACATATGCATATGGATAACTATACTGAGAAGTACCAATACAATCCTGTACTTCTTTTTCAGTACTATCAGGCAATTTATAGATTGTAACATTTTCCTTATTATGGATTCTTATTAAGGCAATACCATTTTCGTTTCTAAGAACACGATTGGGAATATGCTCTTCTCCCTCTCCACGTCTGGTTCGATTTATACTCAACTCGCTTCCCTTTTTCCCAATAATCTTGCCCAGGTAAAAGTTAGGAAACAAGGATACTGGCTTATCTTTCTCTTCGTTTTCATCAAAATCAAACTGTGGGACGACAGTTAAACCAATGTTGTGAATAATGTATTCGCTCATTCTTTTTAAGATTTTATCAATATTTTAATATCTCTCCTTGAAGAAGGATAGGGGATAGAATTATTCTATTTCCCCCATCACTCTTCCTAGAACTGTGTTTCTATAGGTGTTGAAGATATTAGGCTTCAGCATCATGTAGTTTGGCAAGCTCTCTAGGTACTCCAACTCAAACACAAGGCGTGGGTCTTTATCGTCTGACTCTGGATGAATCTCAGCCTTGCTGCCTATGCGGGCTGTGCGGATGAGATACAAGTCCTTTACACCCTTGCCCTTGATGTAAGGCATGAAATAGTAAAGCTTGTTGAGCGCAACAGTCGATGGGAAAGACTTGGTCTTACCTGTATAGTAAATCTTTGTCTGACCACCATCTAGGAAATAATCTGTATTATCTTCCTTGACAAAGCCTACTAAGAGACTTTTGTTCATATCCAAGGTGTAGTTCTTCTTCGGCTTATTTATTTTCAACTCAGGTTCCATTTCTGAGAATAAGCCAAGATTCAACTTTGGTTGAGAATCACGCTTAATATCTATTGGATGAGTAGAAACTGGTTCTTTTTCGAAGATGAAGCGATAAAGACTCTTGCCAATCTGCTGTACGATTCCACATACCAAAGCATTACCCATCAGGAAGGCTCTGCGGCCATCCGTAACATCAGGATGCAAGGTGTGATTGTCCGGGAACATGTTCAGACGCTCCAGTTCAATTGGAATCAAACGGCGATAGCGACCAGATGGTGTCTTGATAACATGCTTGAAGCGCGATGCAGATGCACCACCTTCAGCTGTAATAATCGTACGTGAAGGCTTATCCAGGGAATCAGGGAAGGCCATTCCGCCCTCAGAGAAAAGATACTTGAAACCTTCCTTGGTAGTGCGTTCTATTTTCTTGGCACCCTTTTCGTATTCCCATCTTGCTACTTCTTCTTCCGGAATAAAGAACTCCTCGGGAACCAGCGACTCATCCACGATATTGCCGCCAAGTGTCATAATAGGACCCTCGTAAACAGCTTCTGCATCAACAGAATATACGCTGCGATTGCGCATGATGCCGGCATTCCCAAATGGACTGTCTTTTCCTTCCTTGTTGAAATTGTCAGAAACCTCCTTAATAGTTCCTTCTATCTCGAATTCAGAGATGGTTTTGTCTTTTGGCTTAAAAGGAAAAGCCTTTGCCAGTACGCCTTCATAAAGCACCCAATCCTTCAACTCTTGTACTTGTCTTGAAACATTTGAATTCTCACGGTAACCGACAATATAAGTACGGCGTCTGCGCTGAGGCATTCCGTATTCTGCTGCGTTGATTACTCGCCATTCTACAGTATAACCTAGGTCAGCAAGTGAAGCAAGGATGATTGCAAAATCACGTCCACGCTGCTTGGCTGGCGAGCCGAGCAAACGGTCAACATTTTCAAAGAAAATATAGCTTGGACGATTATCTCCCTTCTCATTCAGTATACGATAGATTTGCCACCAAAGCACACCTTTCTTACCCTCAATTCCGCCAGAACGGCTAAGAGTTGAAGCTACGGAATAATCTTGGCATGGAAAACCGCCAACCAGCAAGTCATGATCAGGAATGTCTGCTGTTGGAACAGTATTAATATCTTGGTTGCTATGACCCTTTGAGCCAAAGCGTGCTCTATAGACGAGCGAAGCATCTTGGTGCTTGGTTGATGGTTCCCATTGGTTGTTCCAGATGGTCTTATAGGCATCAGATGCTCCTTCCAGTCCAATGCGGAAACCTCCTACACCGGCGAAAAGCTCTACTACCTTTATTGTATTTTTAGACATATTTATATGTATGGAATTTCTTGTAATTTTTTAGCAATATATGAACCCTTGAGCCAGAAAAACTGTGGTAACATTCTAATGCCATTCACGCTTTCTGTTCTGGTTTTCTCTGTCGAAATATCTGCACCTCCTCGGAAGAACACTTTATATTCGGAACTCTTAGGGAAGTTTGGCGCTCCCATATAGAAACCGCTATTGTTCATACGTTTGTTTCCTTTTTTGTCATATACGTATTCCCATTCCAGTTCGTTTCTATGAATCAGATTTCTGGAATCCTCCCACGTGCGGCGAACTTCATTTTCTATGAAATCTTCATCAAAGGCAAAGCGTTTAAAACCTTCAAAAACAGTCTTGCTCGGGTCTTTACTATCATGCTCACAGAAGATAGGGCAGAGGAAGCTGTGCTCACAGAAGTAATCGTATACATCAGAATCTTCAAAGTCTGCATCTCTATCTGCCCATTCTTCAAAGTCGATGTGCTTGAGTTTCATGTCCTCTGTTCTTCCACCTTGGGGGGTAATCGTGATGGTCTTTGCTATGATACCGGCTTTGTTGAAGTCTGAAATTTGATTTAACCTATTGCAATCGGTTCCGAACATACGGATAACGCATTTAGATGAAATATCCTTGACTTTAGCATTAATTCCAAGCATTTCTCTTAGCTCAGGCAGAGTCTTACCCTTATACTTTAATGTAAGTTCATGGCAACGAGCATCCAGCTGGGCGAAACTTGAAAAAGATTCTTTCAGTACGATTTCGTTTTTTGCTCTGCTTTTGTTAAAATGCCCCCGTACGATGTAATCAACAAAAGTCTGTTTCAATCTGTATCGGGGCTTTTGGTAAGAGCCTGTTGCTGTGCGCTTGAATCCTGGTACTAATTCTATCAGCAAGAGATTGGGACGAAGAAGGTGAGTGAAACCAACCAGTTGTTCGTTGCGCTTTTCTTCATCCTGATAATCATGATAAACCTGTTGCAGGTAGCTACTGACAATCTCCCAGTCGTTTTGCAATTTGTCTTTTTCTTCTTGAGAGAAAGAATTGTAGCAGTAGTCAACAATAGGAAACTTAGCATAGCCGGAAGCAGGCACAACTTCGTATGATTTATATTCGTAGAAAATTATTAATAGCCGTTCCGATTTTTCCCAAAAATGTGATGTGTCGAAGTCTGTCTGTATCGGAGGTTCAAAGGTAACATGTGTAATACTGATACCTTCTTTAGCGCCTAGATGCACATTATATTCTTCACCTGTTTTTCCGATTACATGCTTCTGTTCTCTTTTGGGTACACGAACTCCGGTGGTCTTAACTTCCGTAAGAACGCCATCAATCTCAATATCACACTCCTGTTTGCTGTCTTTTTTGTAACCGAAGACAGATTGTTCTATCACGTCTCCTGCGATACCTGTGATTTTTTTACTTTCTAAGGTACGAGCAAACTGGTGGGATTTGTCAACCTCACCTAGAGTCTTGCCCTTTGCTCCTTCAAGTAGAGTATAGACTTGTTCTTTCGTAAATTTTCTATCTTCTGATACTGCCATCAGTTTAATTCGTTCAATACGATATTAAGTATATAATCATTATTTAGCCAAAAACATTTGGGCTGCACCCTGTTGCCTTGTGAGGTTAACACGGTTTGACCTTTAGTTCCGTGAGGCCGTACGTGGCAGATTCCATTTGCTTTGCTTGTTATGAAATGGTCATAGTCGCCATTGCAAACTTTCTGCTTAGTATCTTCCCAAAGTCTCTCAGTCTCCTTTAAATCGTTGTATGGCATATTCCAAAAAAAGACTTTAACGAGTTTCATCTTTCTTTTATCTCTATCTGGAGATTTTCGGAATACGACAAATAAAAATTTGGCAGAGAGTTGCTTGTGCCACTCTGAATTCTCCCATTCTTCATTTTCAATATCCACAAATCTGATATATGGAAATGACATAGACTCAATTATTTTATCACGATTTGCTTCTAACACTATCGTTTTCAAAGAAATGTTTGCATTCTCAAACTCTTGTATTTTGCGTGTCTTTATATTGAATATAGCCCGGCAGACATTATATGCTAAATCTTTGGCTTTTACATTTAATTCTACCTTACGCTTTTTCTCTATTTTCTCAACGGTCTTACCATAAAATGGTTCTACACGTCTTACGACAAGTTGTTCAAAAGTCTCTTTTGGCTTATAGCAGCGTAGCGATTTTACAATCTTATCCGAAGCAATTATCTTCTGGAGTTTCTCTACTCTTTTGGGGGAAATGTTTAATTGATGGTTTATTCCCTCATCAAGAAAAGAATCCAGGATAATCTTGTTCATATATCCTGTTTTAAGCGAGTATGCTCTTTGCTGTGCCCGTACGTTAGTGCCGGGTTGGTCGCGCATTTCTTCATCTTTTTTGCTGCCTTTCATGCATGCTGCAAGATAGAATGTATCGCCTTCCGATAACTCATGCGCTTGCCCATGTAGGATTTTTGAATGTATAAAGTTCCAATCATCTTTGATAATCTTCAGGTCATCTTTGGGAAATTTCCATTTACGAATTAATTTAAATACCAAATCCACGGAATCTACTTTCTCTTCATGAAGATAAAACATCAGAAGTAGTAATTTGTTTTTCCTCCAGAAACTACTGGTTTCAAAAGTCTTTTTTGCTTCCTCTATATAATTAATGATATTGAGTACAAGCCGTTCTTTTGCAGCCATACTCTTATCAGTTTTAAGCTCCTTTAATGGCGTACATTTGAGTTCCAAACCAGCCTCTTTAAAGTCTGGTTCTGCAACAGAGTTTGGTTTATAGCCATAATGAAACTCTTCCACGGCTTCGCCTAAACCGCCCTTTCCGTGAGGGGCAATTGCTTCAGGATGCAACTCTCTCAGCGAATGACCAAGCAATTTCTCGCCATGTTTAAGAATCGAGTTGGCGTTTTTGGGATTATATGTTTTTTTTGCCATGTTTCCAGTTTTTATATTTTGAATCTACCGTGTTGTCGTAGTATTTGGGAATAGGATTCCCTTACATTCGCTTCACATGCAGACCTTAGACAATCTGCAAAAGTACAAAAAACTTTTAAAACTTTGCTTTTTATCACTTTCTTTAACGCAATTCTTTGGAAATTCCTTATCTTTCCTTTCTTTTCCCCTTCTTGTATATCGTCATCTCTGTTCTATGGTAAATCACCACGAGTTGATTCTGGTCTTCACAGATTCGCACACGATGTCTCTGTCGGCGAAGCGATGATTCAACAGCTCCTCGCAGAATGCCCGGTACCACAGTTCTACCTTTTATGCCGCAAAGTTAAGATTATTATTTGGAATAAGCAAAGATTTTGGGGCTTTTTCTTGGCGGTTTATCAGAAAATGAGTAGTTTTGCGGGCGTGAATCTTCTCTGTAATAAGAGAATTAAATCTTCCTGATGATGAGGGAATCTGTTCCTGATGGGGGAGATTGAGATAAAACAAAATATGAATCATAACGAAAATAGCGAAAAGATGAATCAAATTACGATGCTCGGAACGGGAAATGCTACGGTTTCCCAGATTTATAATACCTGTTTTGTGCTCCAGACTCCCAGCACCCTAATGCTGGTGGATGCGGGCGGAGGAAACGGAATACTGGCGCAGCTGAAGAAGGTGAATGTTCAGATTTCTGATATTCATCACCTCTTCGTTACACATGCGCATACCGACCATGTGCTGGGCGTGATCTGGGTAATCCGTATGGTGGCACAATGCAAGGGTTACGAGGGATTGCTGCATGTGTATGGAAACGACAAGGTGATGAAGGTGATCAAAACCATCATCGACATGATTCTTGCCAAGAAGCAACTGGCTAAGGTGGCTGAAAGGGTGGTGTTCCATCAGCTGGAAGATGGCGATTGTTTCGAAGTGGGGGATATGAAGCTGGAATGCTTTGATATTCAGTCTACTAAGGAGAAGCAGTTTGGATTCCGGGCGGAGTTGCCTTCTTCTTCTTCTGATGATGAATCGGGTAAGCCTTTGGTCTTGGCGTGCCTGGGCGATGAACCTTATAACGAGCAGAACCGACGCTATATAGTGGGGGCTGACTGGATGATGTGCGAGGCGTTCTGCCTCTATGCCGACCGCGATACGTTCAAGCCTTATGAGAAATGCCACAGCACGGCGCTTGATGCCGGAAAACTGGCGGAGGAACTGGGCGTGAAGAATCTTATCCTGTATCATACGGAGGAGAAAACGCTCGCTAATCGTAAAGAAAATTATACCCGTGAAGCTGCCGAGAACTTCAAGGGTAGAATCTTCGTTCCGGATGATTTGGAGGTGATAGAGCTGTAGGATTTTCTTTGTCCCACAGATTTCACAGATTTACACAGATTTTTGACCTGTTCGGTCTTTGGATAAAAAGGCACGCTGATTTCGCAGATTTTTTTGTTTGGATATTTGGGGGATTCTCCTCCCGTTTATGGCAAGAATGAATCTGTGTAAATCTGTGGTATCTGTGGGACTTTTGAAGAGGCTCACTTTTTCTGCCTTTTTTAATACGCTTCTCCCTGCTCTATTTCTTCCTGCGTGATGCGCTTGCGGTCGATGGCACGCC
>OIYG01002483.1_pt1 | contig 11647 bp, 8 predicted proteins | sample 1587861 | NCBI WGS metagenome assembly OIYG01 (sample SAMN03283272) | human gut metagenome | biome: human-associated habitat; material: feces | host: Homo sapiens | place: Peru | collected 2012 | reverse complement strand
AGCCGCCGGAGCGGTGCTTAAGCCGTCAGGCGGGAATTGTGCGGTGTTGCCTTAGATATACTTGTTGATGTAATCGGCGGTAACGAAATAGCTGGTTATCCGCGTGTTGGCTTCGGTCATGGCAAGGTAATCGTTTTGCATCTGCTGGTTTTCTTCCAGGTTGGAAATTGCTTTCATCTGCTCTTCATGCTGCTTTTTCGACTGTGCGAGCAAGGCATCCTGCTTTGCAAGCTGCATGCGCTGGTTCAGGATAATTTCTTCCTGCTGTGCGATGATTTTATCGAGCTTGGCAATGATCTGATCTAGCAACATAGTCTGCAAAACCCGGTCAATATCGGTTTCGTGGCTGCTGTTGATGTAATCGTACAGATAATAAGCCACATAAACGCTTCTGTATTTATTTGGAATAATATTTACAGAATATACGCTTTGTAAATTTTCTTTTGCTTCCTGCAGGTGCGAGACGGCAGCGTTATAATCGTCGATTTGTGAAGGCAAAATCAAACGGCAGTCGTTGGCGCGGGCAAGAATGCGCTCATATTCCCTCTTCTCTTTTCGATAATTTTTTTTCTATTGTGTTCTTTTCTTCTTTTTGCCTTTCGGTATTATTAGAAGAAACTGATTTGGCATGGAAAAAGCAAATTAAAGAAATTCCAATACCAAAAATTCCCAAAAACGCACTGGCAGGCACCGTAAAAAAGCAGAGCGAGACAAAGAGCGTAACGAATCCTGCAATAATGTACGGTGTAATATCCTTTTGTGAATATTTAGCAGCAGCTTTTAAGGGAGCCGGTGTACTTTCTACTTTTTCGACGAGAGCTTGTTCATATTGAATATCTTCTTATGAAGAATGTATATTATGTCATAATAGGATTTATTGCAGGCCCTTGTCCGGTACAATCCCAAAGGCCGCCTTTGTATTTTCAGGTAGCAGGCGCACGATGTGCGCCCCTACGGGGGAACGTGCCGGATTACGACTGATTTTTACGGCAAAACAAAAAGCCCGCACCCATACGGGTGCGGGCCAGAAAAGCTGAAAAGGTCAGAAATTACTTATTCTTCTCTTCATCCAGGCGGTCGAGCAGATCCCAGACGCCGAGCATATACTGGATGCCGAGGGCACGGTCATATTTGCCGTAGCCGGGGCGGCAGTTGCCGGGGCCTTCCTCCCACAGCTGACGGCCGTGGTCGGGGCGGATATAGCCCTCAAAGCCGTTGTCGTGGTAAGCGCGCAGGATCTCGATGATGCCGGTCTCACCGCAGCAATCGCGGTGGGCAGCCTCAGAGAAGTCACCGTTATCAAAGTGATGGATGTTGCGGATGTGAGCGAAAGCGATGCGGTCGCAGTGCTTGCGGACGATCTCGGCAACATTGTTGTTGGGGTTGGCGTTCAGGCTGCCGGAGCACAGAGTCAGGCAGTTGTACGGATCATCCACCATGGACAGGAAGCGGTCGATGCTCTCGGCGTCCACCAGCAGGCGGGGCAGGCCGAAGATATCCCATGGGGGATCGTCCATATGGATGGCCATCTTGATGTCGCACTCACGGCAGGTGGGCATGAGGGCTTCCAGGAAGTACTTCAGATTCTCCCACAGCTTCTCCTTGGTGACAGGGGCATAGGCCTTGAACAGCTCGTCCAGCTTAGCCATACGCTCCGGCTCCCAGCCGGGGAAGGTCATGTGGTACTTCTCGGTGAAGTCCAGGATATACTTGGCCATGGCCTTGTAGTCGTCCTTGATCATATCCTTCTGATAGAACAGGGCGGTGGAGCCATCACCGACAGGGTGGAACAGGTCAGTGCGGGTCCAGTCAAAGATAGGCATGAAGTTATAGCAGATAACCTTAACGCCGAACTTGGACAGGTTGCGGATGCACTGCTTGTAGTTTTCGATATACTGGTCGCGGGTAGGCAGGCCGATCTTGATATCGTCATGGACGTTCACAGATTCAACAACGTCGCCGTTGAAGCCGTAAGCGTGGATCTGATCCATGACTTCCTTGATCTCGTTCTCTTCCCAAATCTCACCGGGCATTTTGTGGTGCAGAGCCCAAACAATGCTGGTAACGCCGGGAATCTGCTTGATGTCGCTGAGGGTGATGGGGTCGTTGTCCTCACCATACCAGCGCCAACCCATTTGCATAGGCATAAGTGTGTTCCTCCTTGGTTGTTGTTTATCTGGAGCAATACCACGCAGTGTGCGGTATTGCCCTTGCAATCTTGGATTCCGAATCAATACGGGGTTTCCCCGGAATGCCTTTTGGTTACGCTTTCATTAAGCGTTGACAGCGTCGTGCAGGGTCTTGCGGACAGCGCCGGGGCCTGCGATCTCAGCCTTGAAGTAAGCCTTGACCTTGTCGGCCAGAACGGTCTTGGTCAGGTCAGAGCCAAAGATGGAAGCATTGCTCAGGATGCCGTCCAGCTGGTCAGTGCAGCTGTCGGGAGCACCGAACTTGATGGTAGCCAGCTTAGCCTGCAGGTCATCCTTCAGGGGGTCTGCAGAAACTTCAAATGCGTTGCCGTTGTCATCAACAGCCAGCAGGTAACGCAGCCAGCCGGCGATGGCCAGCGGGATGGACACCAGGGTGTTCAGGTCGCGGCCTTCGGCAACATAGCTCTTGATGGTCTCGCCAAAGCGGATGCCGACCTTCTGGGAAGTATCGGTAGCGATACGCTGCGGGGCGTCCGGCATGAACGGGTTGGGCAGGCGCTGCTCAACAACTTCATCGATGAATGCCTTGGGCTCCAGGATGCCGGGGTTGACCACAACGGGCAGGCCTTCGACATAGCCCAGGCGCTTGATGAGGGCAACGATATCGGCGTCCTTCATCTCATCGCAGATCAGGGTGTAGCCCAGCATGCAGCCGTAAACGCTCATGGCGGTGTGCAGCGGGTTCAGGCAGGTGGTGACCTTCATGCGCTCGGTCTTGTTGACGGTGTCGCGGTCGGTCATATAGACGCCGGCCTTTTCCAGCGGGGGACGGCCATTGGGGAACTTGTCCTCAACAACCAGATACTGCGGGCGCTCTGCGTTGACAAAGGCAGCAATGAAAGTGTTCTTGCTGGTAACGATGGGCTCCATATCCTCGATGTTATCCTTGACCAGCTGCTCTTCCACGATCTTGTGGGGGCGCGGGGTGATCTTGTCGATCATGGACCAGGGGAATGCGATCTTGCTCTCATCGGTCAAGTAGTCGATGAAGTCCTGGCCGACATAGCCCTTCTCCAGCCATGCCTTGGCAATGGTCATTACGCTGGACTGCAGCTTCTCACCGTTGTGAGAGCAGTTGTCCATGCTGACGACAGCCAGAGGAGCGGCACCGTTCTGGAAACGCTCCAGCAGCAGGGCCGTGACCATGCTCATGGCATGGCGTGCGTGGGCGGGACCCTCGTCGATATCGGCCTGGACAACGGGCATCAGGCTGCCGTCCGGGCGATACAGGGCGTAGCCCTTCTCGGTGATGGTGAAGCTGATCATCTGCAAACCGGCGTCGGTGAAGATCTCCTTAAAGCGGGCCATCATGGCGGCGTCAGAGGAGTCAGCACGCAGGCCCTCGGCGATGGAGCCGATGATCTCGCGGCTGGTGGTGCCGTCCGGGTTCAGGGTGACGTTCATCGTCAGGTTGTCGTACGGGGTGTAGATCTTGTCGATGATGTCGTAGTCGAAGGTATCGGCTGCGATGATGCCGCGGTCGGCCAGGCCTTCATTCAGCAGGCGCTGCTGCAAGGCGGCGATAAAACCACGGAAGATGTTGCCGGCGCCAAAGTGGACCCAGATGGGGTGCTCTTTGGTGGCAGCGGTCATGGCAGCGTGGTCAAAAGCGGGCAGCTTAACGCCCAGCTTTTCCCACTCGGCTTTCTGGTTAACGATGGAAGAGGCATTCATCTGCATAATGGTTTGCTCCTTTTCGTAATGCGTAAAAGATGCTTTTGCAAGGTTTGGCAGCGTACCGTCACCGCGCCTTTTGTGATTTCAGTATAGCACGCAATTTTTCGCAAGAAAATTACCACAATTGCTTGATAAATTGCAAAAATTGCGGTAACATAGGGATAAGAAAAAATCGCATAGGGAGGTGTACCATGTCGGCCAGTTTTAACCCGTATACCAAGCGGCAGAGCATGATCGAGCCGGATTATGAAGTGTACCGCTACCGTTCCACCTACATGAACGAGGTGGAGCTGCACCACCACGATTTTTACGAGGTCTATCTGCTGCTGCGCGGCCGCATTGAGTATATTGTGGAAAACAAGATCTACCGCATGCGCCCCGGTGACTGGATGCTGTGCAGCCCGCTGGAACTGCATCAGGCCCGCATTGATACCGACGCCGATGCCTACGAGCGCATTGTTTTGTGGATCGCCCGGCCGTATCTGGACCGGCTGTCCACCCCGCGCACAAGTCTGACCCGCTGCTTTGACACCAGCGTGCAGGGGCACACGAACCTTTTGCGCCTGCCTGGTGCCATCGGCGCGCCGCTGCGCAGCACGGTGGACCGCCTGTGCGACCTGCGCGCGCGCAAGGATTACGGCAGTGACCTGCTGGCCCAGGGCGCACTGGTGGAGCTGATGATCGGCCTGAACCGCGCGGCGGATTCCCACGGCGACCTGCGCCCGGCCGGTACCAGCGACCAGGTAGTGGACGCTGTCCTACATTATATAAATGAGCATTACAGCGAAAGCCTGACCCTGGACCAGTTGGCCGAGCAGTTTTTCATCAGCAAATACCATCTGCTGCGCAAGTTCGATGCCCAGGTCGGCACGACGGTGCATCGTTACATTTTGCAAAAGCGCTTGATGAACGCCAAGCAGCTTTTGGCTGGCGGCGTCCCGCCGAATGAAGTATGCCAATACTGCGGCTTTGGCGATTACGCGAACTTTTACCGTGCCTTTAGGGCAGAATACAACCAGACACCGCGGCAGTATATCCAAGAGGCAAAAGGAAAATGAAAGAGGAGGGGAATAAACCCCTCCTTTTTAGGTTGTACTTTTCCCCAAAAACGTGTACAATATAGAAAATCTTTTCGTCTGCAAAGGGGGCATCCATTTGGCTTCACCGCGAGAGCAAACGCGGGTGGCGGCGGGCGTTACCTATACGCTTACGCGCCGCCGCGTGCGCAATATCAATTTGCGCGTGCGGGCCGATGGCAGCGTGGCGGCCAGTGCCGCGCCGCGCGTGCCGGTCGTGATGGTGGATGCCTTTGTCGCCAGCCGGGCCGATTGGGTACGCAGCGCCCAGGCCCGTGCCGCCGCCCGACGCGAGCGAGAAGCCGCCCGGCAGCCGGAACTGCCCACCAAAGCCGAAGCCCTGGCCCATATCCAAAGCCTGTGCCGGGCATACTATCCCCAGTTCGCGGCCACCTGCCCGGGCGGGCGCATGCCTAAGATCGCCGTGCGGGATATGACCACCCGTTGGGGCAGCTGCAGCTTAAAAACCGGCACGCTGGCCTTTGCGCGGCGGCTTTGTGTGGCACCGCTGCCCGCGCAGGAATATGTTGTAGTACACGAGTTCTGCCACTTTGCGCACCCCAACCACGGCCCCGGCTTTTGGGCGGCGGTGGCGGCGGTCCTGCCGGACTACAAAGCGCGCGAACGTCTGCTGAAGCAGATGTGACCCCTGCCAGACAAATTTTATTACGCATTACGGAGGATTTCCCGTGGCATCATCGCAGAAAAAATACTCAACGCTGGTAAGCAACACGCTGTTGTTTGCCATCTCCAACTTCAGCTCTAAGCTGCTCAGCTTTTTTATCCGCCCGTACCTGAGCTACGCGCTGGATACACCGGATATTATGGGCGTGTCCAGCCTGCTGCAGCAGGCCACCAACCTGCTCATCCCGGTGGTGAGCCTGGGCGTGGCGTATGCGGTCATCCGCTTTGGACTGGATAAAGAGGTCAATAAATCCAGCGTCTTTGTCAACGGCGGCGCGACGATCAGCATGGGCTTTTTGCTGCTGCTGGCTGCCATGCCGCTGGTGCGGCTCATCCCCAACGCGGCCGAATACCTGCCGTTTTTGTATCTTTGCGTGCTGGCAAGCTGTTTGCGCACGCTGTGTACCCAGTTTATCCGCTCCCGCATGCTCAACCGTCTGGTGGCGCTGGACGGCGTGCTGACGACCGGCGCGCTGCTGGCGTATTACCTGATTTTCTTAAGCTGGCTCAAGCTGGGCGCGGCGGGCTTTTTGCTGGCCAACGCCTGCGCGGACCTGACCTCGATGGTGTTTGTGTTCATTGCGGGCAAGTGTTACGAGTTCTGCCACCCCAAAGCGTTTGACAAAAAACTGTGGCGCGACATGCTGCGCTACTGCCTGCCCATGATTCCCGCTGCCATCAGTTTTTGGATCATCAACGCCAGCGACATGTTTTTTGTGCAGGCCATGTGCGAGGACTACGGCGGCCGCAGCGGCAACTATTGGGTCGGCCTGTTGTCGGCGGGTTACTTTTTACCGCAGGTCATCACGATTTTGGGCAGCATCTTCTACGAGGCCTGGCAGCTTTCCGCTGTGACCGAGGAGCAGGACCGCGAGGTGTTCTTCTCTAAAATTTTCCGTATCTACGCCAGTGTTTTGTTCTGCTGCGTGGCGGGCGTTATCTGGCTGTGCCGCCCGATGATGCACCTGTTCAAAGCCGAATACTACGACGGCTGGACCTTTGTGCCGTTCCTGACGCTCTGCTCGATGTGCACCTGCCTGAACCAGTTCCTGAACAGCATTTACGTGGTGTATAAGCGGTCGACCGGCTCACTGGTCACGATGCTGTCCGGCGCGGTGCTCAACCTGATTTTAAACTACTGCTTCATCTGCCTGTGGGGCCCGTGGGGCGTCACCCCGGCCAGTTTCCTTGGCTTGCTGCTGGTATTTTTGCTGCGCGCCTACTCCACCCGCGGTTTGCTGGAAGTGGATTTCCACCCTGGTTGGCTGCTTTTGAACCTGGGGCTTGTGCTGGCCGAGATCTTCTGCATCATGCGGCTGGAAAGCTGGGTACTGCCGGTCACGGCGCTGACGGCCATTGTCTGCGCCATCAACTTCCGCGAAATTTTCAGTATGCTCAATAAACTGGTGGGCAAATTTCTCCACCGCAAAAAGGCGTGATATCGTATGAAAGATGTGGATAACGAAATTTTGCAGGCACTTTCCGCCCGCAAAAGTGTGCGTGTGTACACCGAGGAACCCGTCACCGACGCCGAGCGTGACGCCATTTTGCAGGCGGCGTTCCAGGCACCCACGGCGGGCAACCAGCAGCTGTACACGATCTTGAACATTACCGACCCGGCGCTGAAAGCCCGCATGGCCGACCTGTGCGACCACCAGCCGTTCATTGCCAAAGCGCCGCTGGTGCTGGTGTTTCTGGCCGATTGCCGCCGCTGGCTGCGCGCCTACCACGCCGCCGGTATTGCGGACGCCCGCACGCCCGGCGCGGGCGACCTGCTGCTGGCGCTGGCCGACACCTGCATTGCGGCGCAGAACGCCGTGGTCGCCGCCGAAAGCCTAGGCATCGGCAGCTGCTACATTGGCGATGTGATCGAAAATGCCGAGCAGATGCGCGAAGCGCTGCATCTGCCGGAATATGTCGTCCCAGCCTGCATGCTGGTTCTTGGCCGCCCGACCGACCAGCAGAAGGCCCGCCCCAAGCCCGCGCGGTTTGAAAAGGACGCCGTCGTTTGCGAGAACACCTACCGCGACCGCACCGACGCCGAGCTGCGCGCCGACTTCACCGCCCGCGCCGCCGCCAACGGCCAGCAAAACTACGATTTCGACACCGCCATCAAGGCCTTTTGCAACCGCAAATACGAAAGCGACTTCTCCAAAGAAATGACGAGAAGCGCGGAAGTTTACTTAGAGAATTTTAGAAAGTAATAAATGGAAAACAGCACCCCATCCGTAGAGTTATGCGGATGGGGTGCTGCTTTTACTTATACTGATAAACTACTTCGATAACCTGAGTCCAACATATCCAGCCTTTCGAGTCATCACGGATTTGCGGTCTGCCGTTGTCGTTACGACTTACGGTAATCTTAATAGGAGAAAGGTCGGAAACAGTAGTGCTATTGGAATGCTTTATTTCAGATATAGTATAGGATCCGGTAGCAATGCCAAGAGCTTTGTCTTGGTTATCGTGCTTTATATCCCACCATTTTTTGCCCTTTACGGATGCAGAATGATTCAGACTGTCGTTAATGGCTAAGCGGGAACCCCGTAACTCTTCTTCACAATTGGCATTGTAACCGATACGGTAATGGAAAATTACTTTGGGATAAGCATACACAGTAATTGTATTGTTGTCAATTGTACCATCAGGGGAACTGGCATTATTAGCATTTTCCAGTTTGAAACCGTCTCCATCCTCAACGACATTGAACTTAAACTCGCTGTATACAAACATATCACTGTCGAGGACTTCTACTGTATAGCTGCCTTTTTGCAGCGGCAGGCGGAACGTATGCGAGACATCCGAGAGGGAAGAAATCCATGTCCTTTCATCGTTGGACATATTGCCGCCCGCATCACCGATGAGACGCGCTTTAGCACCATCCCACGGCAGCCCCGTGGTTATATCAACAATTTGCACACCGATATGTTTCACAGTAGGTTTATCTGCCATACAAACAGCTTTTGCAGCATCGTCAACATAAGAGCTGGCATCGCTGACGCCTTTCTGTAGCTCTAACTTGCCACTGGTGTTCCGCATAAGGGTGAAATACAGGGGAGTGGTTTTGTTATAGTCCGCTGGTGCGGAAGTCTCCTTCAAGCAATATGCCCCGGCTTCCAGCGTAATAACCTTAGCGGAAGAACCTGTATCCCATTCCTCGATGCGCTGCGTATACTCGTTGCTACTATCAGCCTTATAAAGTTGCAAATGTGCGCCAGACAACTCGGGGATAGAACTAAGCGACAAATCATCTTTGGAATATTTGTGGAAAGTAACGTCCGCAACCTGGGCGGCGTGAATGGTTATCCGGGTAACATTGCTTTTGTTTTCGTTTTCACAGGTGACAACGGTCTGGATTTTTTTACTGCCATTCCATGCACCGCTTCTATAATATGATGCAATTTGATTGGTAGGTGAGGCGTTTCCGTTTTTATAAATCGAAATATAAAAGTCCTCAAAATATTGGAAATCTTCGGGATACGCGGAGAACTTGACTTGGAACTCACCTGCGTTCCAATCAAAAAGTTCAATATAATCTGTAGCATCTTCGGGGAGCTTGTCGTTTTCATGCATCTTTGCATAGACAGTTTTTACGACAGAGGAATCGTCTACCGATATGCGGGTATTGCCGCGGGAGAGCGTGTATTTTACGCCACTCAGCAGCTGTTGGGTGGCATCGTCTACTACACGGATCTCTACTTTAGGCGTGTGCCGGACGTAGAAATTGTAGACATGCTTGTAAGAATCATCTGCATTATACTTGCTGGTATAGCCGACTTGGTAGCCGTAGGTTTCGCTGTTTCGATTGTGTTCGATAGAAGTAATTTCAAAGTCTGTTGCAGTGGCACTATTTTTGGGGTATCGTGCAAGGCCAACATCCAGCGACAAAATGTCCTGCAATCCATCAGGGACGAATGAGGGAACCAGTTTCCACGTTACATAATAATCCCGCAACTTGGCTGGCTCCATGGGGAAACAAATCTTGCCGGAACTATCAGTAGTCTGCGTACCGACAAGGTTGCCTTTCTCGTCGTAAAGTTCAAAGGTGACACCGCTGATAAATTCATCGGTAAATTCATCACGCAGAACAAAAATCAAATCGCCGCTGTGGTCTGTATCATCGGGCTTGTCGGGGGTGTCCGGGTTGTCCGTGGGCTTATCCGTCGGCTGGGTCGGATTGCTTGTGGGCTGGTCGGGCTTATCCGGGTCAGGCTCCGGCACGACCGGGGTCGGGATAGTAATATTACTGCCCGAGGTACCGTTATTCGTGTACGCCACCAGAATGCCGTCAGCGCTAAAGTAGCGCAGATACACGATCTGCCCTGTGCCGCTGCACCAGAAATCTTCTACTGTGCCCTCCACACCGGCAGCAGCTTTGAGTTCATCTGCGCCCGCAGCATTGCCGCCCTGCAATTGGCCGGGCTTCAAATAATACTGCCCCTGCCCCTCGGTCAAGGCCAGGTCGCCTGTCAAGGTGGGGCCTTTGTCCGTTACGCTGCTGGCCCAGCCAGTCAGGGCAGCGGTCACAGCGTCGGAAGCATTTGCATCGGTGCTCACACTTTGCAGCGCGGCAGCGCGCGTTTTGCTGTACAGCTGCGCGCCCAGCCCAGTACCTGCCGTCACACAGCCCTGCGCCTCGGTAACAGCCTTTTTCTCCTTAGCATCGTTGATCTGGCGCGAAAAGGCCGGCACGGCCATGCTGGTGACAACTGCCAGAATCAGCAGTACAACGATCATTTCCACCAGGGTAAAACCCTTGCGGCTTTCATACTTCCGGCGTCGCGGCACAGCGGGCCTCCTTGCAAATTTTTACGTCCCGGGGCAGATTTTACTGCCCAAAAATCGACTGCACGCGCTTGGCGTGTGCGCCGATGTTGTTATATTCCAACGCCAGATATCCCTTTACCCAGGCGTCAAGGCTTTCGTCCTCACCATACGCGTGGGTGGTGCCGTCGGCGCGCATGTAATCGTTGGCGGCAGTCACAACGGGGGTCTGCTGCTTCATGGTCAGCAGGTACTTGTAATACCCGGTCAGCGGCAGGCCCGCCTGCTGGGCAATCGTCGGGGCCAGCATCACCATGTCCATGCGGTTCAGCGGGTCAGTGGTGCTGGTGGCGTCGTCAATGTTCTCCAGCGGGTAGTTGGCCCAGATGAAGAACGGTGTGCTGCGCTCCAGAATTTGCAGGTCGTTGCCCTCGGCACGGGTCTTGTCGGCCACGTGGCCCACAAAACTGGGGGCGTGGTCGCCTGCAAATGCCAGCACTACCTTGCGGCCGGTCTCCTCGTACTGTTTGGTAAAGTAGTCGCACAGCTCCTGCACAGCGGCATCGCTCATATGGATACAGCTCAGGTATTCGTCCATCAGCTCATCGTACTCGCCGTAGTCGGTGGCGGCGTGAACAATATCCAGCGAAGCATCGTTCATTGTGTAGTCGCCGTGGCTCTGGATCGACACCAGGAAGCCGAAGCGCGGCTTGTCCTCGGGCATGGCCTCGTACAGCTTTTCAAAGTCGCGGTAAGAGGCCGAGTCGGTCTGATACGGGCGGTTGCCGTAGTATTCCTGGGTGGGGAAGTCGTCCTGGAAATGCGTCTCGTCAAAGCCGAGCGTCAGCCAGGCGGAATCACGGCGGTAGTTGGAGTTGGTGTACGGGTGGGCTGCCAGCGTACTGTAGCCCAGGTCTTTCAGGTAGCTGACCAGGCTGTTGGCGTTGTGCAGGTTCAGCCAGTTGAAGGGCGTGATGCTCGGCATCAAAATCAGCGAGTTGGAGGTCAGCATCTCATACTCGGTCGAGTTGGTGCCGCCGCCCACGTGGGGGCTGATCGTGTGGCCGTAGACCGAGTTGGGCAGGTTTTTCGTGACCGGCATAATGTCGGTGTCGGCCTGCAGGTCGGTCACAAGGTCAAAGTCGTAGAAGCTCTCGGACAGAATCAGCACAATGTCGGGGTAGTCCTCGGCGCTCTCGGGGCTGGCAGGGGCGGTGTAGTCGTCGGCCTTGCGGGCGG
>OIYG01002482.1_pt1 | contig 11649 bp, 9 predicted proteins | sample 1587861 | NCBI WGS metagenome assembly OIYG01 (sample SAMN03283272) | human gut metagenome | biome: human-associated habitat; material: feces | host: Homo sapiens | place: Peru | collected 2012 | reverse complement strand
GTTCCAATTCATTCTTCAAAAATGCCATATTGGATATTTGCTCTCCATCCATCTTGCGTGTGCCACGATTATACGTAATAAATGCAATTACAAGCATGCATGCAGAAATAATAACACTAAGATATTCACCACTCATATTAATTTTCCTTTCAAATTTTCATCCTATTTAAACACAATAATTCACTAAACCTTATTTAGCTAACTACTTTTTATTTTTATCCTTTTCAAAATGTATACATCTAGGAATTAAATTACAACAATGATTTGACATAGTAAACGGATTTTTTGATTCCTTACATCTATCTTTGCCATTTATCACAATTCTATTTTTACATTTTTTACAGAATAAATTTTTGTATGGTTCTTCTATCATTTCAATACCTTCTTATTGTTAACTACATATTAACTTTTTCTAGAATTGCTTTAGCTATTAATTCCATACCTTTATTACCAGCATGAGTTGTCCATGCACTTGGCAATGGTTCTGTTGAGCCATTCTTATAAGTAATTGTTTCACCGGCAGTTCCTTGATTTACCTTAATATTCAAACTTCGGATATCAACTAACTCACATCCATAATTTGTGCATTGCATTAATGTATCATATGTATCAGATGTAAACCATATACCACAAACGATTACCCTAGCTTTTTGAGAATTGTTTCTAATTGCTTTTAGTAATTCAATGAAAGATGTTTTAAAGACATTTCTTCTTGTATCATTATTAACATTATCACCGAGTTGTAGAATAATTAAATCTGTATCTTCTGTAAATTGACTTTTATTAGATTCAATATAATTACGTGCTTGTTCCAAAGTTTCACTTTGTTCAAATTCAGCAATATGTAATTTATTAAATGTAGCAGTACTGTTTTTATTTAAAATAGCGTTTTCAACATGATAAGCATAGTCTTTAGTGTAATCAGTCGCACACATACCAAAAGCACCACCTTTAGCACCGTTTGTATCCATTCCAAGCAGTAAGCTATTTCCAATAAATAAAGTTTTATTTGGTACATTAGCTATCAAAGTTAACGTATTTCCAACCACAGACAAACTAAATTTTTTACCATTTTCATTTGATAATACTAAATCTGTACTTGTATCAGTTGCTTTTTCATCAATCGCATTAAATACATTATTCATTAATTTATCAAACGAGCTATCATATAAAGTGTTCAATTTCCACTCATTTAATTCTCGTACTGTGAATTGTTTAACAATCAATGTACCACTGTTTTTATCACCATCATTGCAATTCACTATAATTTCAAAACTTTTTGCATCGTTATAAATTATTTCACTTGAACAATCAAAATATACTGGTTCTTGCAAACCTTGTTTAGTTGTAACTTTTATAGTTTTTAATGTGAATGTATCATCATTTTTATTGATACGAATATTAATAGCAAGTTTTGAAAATTCAAAATCACAGTCTAATAAAATCATTAATTTAGATGTATTGCTAGTAAAATCATTTGTTGCAAAACCCCCGTTAACTGAATTTACACTGATAATATTACCAGCGATAGAAGCATCACCAAATGTACCAATATCTAATTTAATTTTTGAATCATCACTTAAATTATCATAACCGCTTACTGCATTAATACTATCTGAGATATCTACCTTTTTAACTTGATTAATCTGTAATCCAACTGGTTTATTAATAATATCAAATGGACTAGGTACTACACCACCTTTTACAACTACTAAATTCTTATTTTTAGGTGTGTTGTGACAGCTATAATAATATGTTGCATTTTGAGGTACATTAATTGTTTTGTCATTATTTGAATAAGCAAAATCAATACCTTTCTGAACGACAATATCCTTTTCATTTGTAAAGAATGAAAACGAAGGTGTTCCAATAGCAGTTACACTAATTTTTTCTAAATTTTTAACTTTAGCTACACTATATGAATATTCTATATTCACACGTGGTTCTATTTTTTCGCCAACATCTTTTGGCGCTAAATAATATCCATCTACAACTTTAAATATTAAGTTTCCAATATTATTTAAATTGTCGTTTACATCCACTAAAACCTCATTAAGTTGTTCAACTTGGCCACGCATCGCATCACCAGCCGAAGGATATTTAGTTCCATCTGCGCCAATTCTTGCATCAATCAATTCTGCATCTCCGGTTGTGCTACCATCTTTTAAGCTAGTAAATTCACTCATTCTAGTTTGTAATGCAGCAATCTTTGTGTTCTGTTTAGTAGTGATATGGCTTGTAGATGCTTCAATCTTCTCAATTTTGCTATCTTGAGCTGCCACTTTATCATCCAACGTATTAATGAAATCTGTTGAACTCTTTAATTCATCTGCACATTTCTTTGCCGTATTAGCACTTGTTGTTGCTTCCGATGAAGCTTGAGTCAACTTCTCCATTAAAGTCGCATAGTTATAGTTGTTAATTAAATCTTGTGTTTGGTCAATCAAATCATCCAACAAATCATAAGAAGATTGAATGTTTGGGTCTACCGGATATTCCCCACTATCTTTATATCCTTTTGATTCTTTAATATTCATCGCAAATACATTTGATAGCTTGATAATGCTATTATCGTTCAACTTGCTAATAAGTTGAGCAGATGCTATACCACTATGAGCTGTTAAAGGATATCCAACAATAAATCTATCATTTGTTAATGGAACGCAATTTTCAATTCCATCAATCGTGTAGTAAATATACTTCTTATTTGTTCCTACATTTTTCATGTTAATGAAATGGATACAAAGAGCGTTATGATCTCCTTGTTGACCAATTTCAAACGATTTTTTCTTTTTTAAATCTATAGTTAATGTTTCCATGTTATCTCCTACTTAAATGTTTTGGCCGGAAGCCAACTGTTTCCATCAAAATAATATAATCTACAATACTTATATTTACCGTTTACAAGTATCATTGAATAACCACGATCCCACTCATAGCCATCAAACACCCACACTTCCATATAAGTAAATGTCGTATTGAATTTAAATCTAAATGCCACACTATCTCTATCAAGCGTATCTGTTGCATATACTTCCATTTGATATTCCGTATTCTTCAGCAAGTTTTCGTATGTAATACTTAATCCATTTACTGTTCTGTAATTCCCACCAGAACCCCACACCGTTTTAACTACGTGAGCATCGTCTGTTGTCGATACATTTATCGTTACATTATCGACTTTGTCAGATACTTGGTTAATTTGAAATGATACACTTTTAATCAATATTTCTTTATAGTTTTCTAACGTTTTAGCCGTCAGCTCCTTTTGATCTAACTTACTACCACTCAAATCTGCCATAAAAGGCTCAACATAATATTCATAGTCAGTGTTTTGAGTCAATCCAGTAATCTTGCTAGAACCATCCAATTTATTGAGAATATATTTTTTGTTTGCTATATCATATACTCTTAACGCATATAGATTGTATGGATTTGATTTAAACCTACCATTCACAACAATAGAGTTGATATCTATATTGGATACAGAAGCTTCAAATGTCGGTTTTGCTATCTCTGGAGTTTTAAGTCTAGCCGTTCCTTCTAAATTTGGAAATCCACTACATGAGCATGCCCATGTAAATTCTTTTTGTCTACTACAACCCATCGCTTCATTGATTTCGCCATTCAATCCAATCCACCCAGAATCATTCGTCCACTGAGGATAACTCATATTTCCGGCCCAACTTAGACCTCCCATTTTAATTGTATTGTAAGCATATATTGAGAAATTACCGGTAAACTTGACACGTACATTCGCTTTGTATCTAAGATTTGGATATTGTCCTTCATATCGCTCATTATATACATCAAAATGAAGATACATATATTCGTTATATTTTAAAACTGCAATCTCAGACATATCTAACTCTCTACTTTAATATAAATATCTCCGGCCTTGTCAGTATTTAAAACTGTGGGATCTGCCGTTCCACTACGAACATTTACCGTCAATTTCAACTGCTCTTGAAAGCGACTAATATATTCATTCAGTTCTGAAATCTTAGCGTTGGCTGCATTAATTACTTCAATCGCATTTCTGAATTCTTGCGTAGATTCTACATCGACTTGCATTGCGATATTATCAACAACATTAATATAAATATTAAACGTCGTTACATAAGTACTTCCAGACATCAATGAAATTTGTGCCTTAACAATACCGGTTTCAGATAACATATTTGCAAATGCATCTGAACCATTAAATTTGACTTCATACGTATCCGTATTGTTGAATCTAATTACCTCATTTGCACTTAACGAAACCATTAATCCACTAGGTTTTTCCGCAAACAACATTGCTGATAAAGTATTATCAACGACTCCGGTTTCACTCGTTACGATATCATCTGTAATAAAGATATCTAAACCTCTACCATTATCCGCTTTTGGCATGTCAATTACCTGTATATCTGTTTGTTTAGTTAATGATACCGTTACACTTGTGTACACTTGTGCCATGTTATACCTCACTTTCTAATACAAGATCTAGATCTTCGGGAAGTGCTGTGATCAAGTTATATGTCAGTTTGTTTAAATAAAATTTCTCCCTTTTACCAAACTCAGTTTCTACATAAATCGAATCATTTAACTTTAACATCTGTGCATCAGGCACATTAGATGAAAATAGTTCTTCAAATTTAATAGAAGTTTCTGTTTTTGGCTCTTGCAGTTCTTTCTCCAAAGATTTTTTTGTCTGTATTCTAAGATAGTTCCTAAAATTTGCTTCATTTGTAAATACGCCCAACGTTGTTTTCTTTGCTTGTGAATCATCCGCAATCAATTTGATATCGGAATATTCTTTCACATCAATTCTGTGAATTTCATTCGTATCCCAATTACTAGCCTTGATAATCTCGTGATTTGGTAAAATGCGTCCATTGTACGCTTTAGGTATGATTCCTGTAACTACATTTTCCATTGATTTTTTCTGAGTGTATTCAGACATTTCTTTATTACTTATAAAGAAATCATTTGGCTTCAAATTGGAAGCATAATAATCTGGATTTCCAAAATAACAGTCATAATTGTTAAACATCGCAACAAATCCGTTATTTTCACATTCAGGCCATCTGTTCATCATGGAATTTTCTTCTGTGCCAAGCAAACATTGGATAAGATTATATCGAACCCAATATGCAGTTTGTGTAGAATCCACATCTTCAATCATCCATTTACACGCATTACCAACTTCGGCAGCACCTCTATCAGAAACAATAACTTTGTTACCATTGCCAATACTCGTTGAACTAGGATAGATGCCATAATATATGTTTCCATATGGTGCAATTTCATAACTAGAACCATTGTTAATGAACCACCATTTTTCAGAATTATCTGATGGACTTTCAGATAAACTACCTAACACAACCTTTCCTGAATCCAATTTAAGCCATCTACATGAACATAAAGATAAAATTCCATATATATCTCCATATTTGTCTGACCCTACTTTTTTCAACATGAAAGTCTGTGCAGATGTTCTGTTTCTTTGATATGTCTGTAATTGTATAGATGCATCTTCACTTGCGTTTGGAACATCTAGGCAATACCCACTATTCTGAACATTTCGGAAATAAACGATTTTTTCATCCTCTGCATTAACATTTTCATAATTTGCGTATTCCCCATGTCCATAAATTTTATAAGGATAATTGGGCCGTGAATTTGTGATAATATCATTTGCGGTATTTATCGCATCTTTCCACACACCACTCATAGTACGATCATCAAACACAAACACTTCTTTTTGAGAATCAAAGAATACATGTGTTGCATAGCATGTATATGTATCACTTTGTTTGTTGTATTTTGGATACACAATTCTATATAACTGTGGTTCTTCAAAATTTATGTCCACTTTAAACACGGATTCATCACTGATTTCCATACCCATCAAATCACTTTTTGGGAGTTCTATTTCTACGTACCAAATAGAATTTCTTTCAAACACTGCTTTTGCACTAACACAATGTTTTAAAATCACATCTCCATTACGTTCTTTCATTTGTGCATATGTTGTTTTTTTTCTAGAAAAGAATAAATGAATCATCTTTATTTCTCCCTATAATTACGTATAATTTCTGCACGAATAGCACCAATATCCGTTGTGATCAACACATTGTTTGAACCATAATTAAATTTAAGCCCGTCAAAAGATCCACTTGTTTTCAATGTGTCATATTTATACGTTCCATTTTTATAGAATGTTTTCATATAAGAATTCTCTGTATTGATTTCAACATACGAAATATCCGATGTACCATTGAAAGGATTTGTGATCGTAAAATCGTTTCCATTACAATTGATCGTAATAGTTTTTGCGTTCATGGAAGTGTTATATAAACGATAGGTTGGATATGCTGTTTCATAATAATTCGCAAGTTCTACCTTTTTACCACTCACAATATCGTATGGTCTTGAGTACTTATTGACGTATCTGTAAGGTTCACAAATAAATGTGATTGTAAATTCACTTCCTCGTCCAAAGTCTCTTGAATCCATATCGAACGTTACATTTTTTACCTTCCAATAATGTTCTCTATCATCACTAGTTAACTCCAATATTCCTTTATTTCCATTAAAATATTGTTGGATTTTATAGATACGATCTAGATATTCTTTCTTGCTATTTAAAACAAAGTTGCATTTAATAGGAATTTTGCGATCTTGATATACACCTGTATGACGATACGATGTAGTACCGTCACCAAGTGTAGATGTTTCTACAATTTCCTCTGCCATAGGAATAACAGGACGCTCACTTACCTTTAATAAATACATAATATTTTGTGTATAACGCAGTTTATTCTCAGGTGTAAATCTAAAATGATACATTCTATGAACCTCCATTTCCCCATGATTTCAACATATCTCGAATCGATACAATTTCTTGTACAGTATCTGTAACAACATTTCCGTCCAATTGCATAGGTTGTAGATTGATTGTTAGATCACAATTTCCAATCGCATTAATCATTTGATCCAATCTATTTGTAATTGCACTCAAATTTATATTACCAACGTTTCCATAGCTTCGTGATGTAGTTCCACCCATAATAGCTGTTGTAGCATTCGCAACAGATGCATACGGACTGATATCAGAATATGTAGCGATTGCATCTGCACTCATTGGCATAATATCCGTGTCAACAACAGGTTTATCCGCATTAAACAAAGATTGTGGAAAATATTTTTTATTGCTATCACCTTCAACAACTTTTGTCTTTTTTATAGTTTGTTGTGTAACTGTGATAGGATGGCTGTCTGCATAACTTTGAGCTTTATCAATATTTGATTTAATATCTGAATAAGCTTTAGCAGAGCTTGTAACCATACCGTCTAAATGAGGTTGCAATGATTTCTCCATCTTTCCGCCCATTTTTCCAACTGCCGATGATGTAGTACCATCATTCGCAAACACATCCGCAATACCAGTAACCGAGTTTTGAGATTCTTTTTGCATCTGTTCTCCGGCTTTTTTAATTTTAGGGTCTGTATCTGACATCATCTTTGTTACTGCATCACTTACAGACATTTGTCCATTCGCAACTGCTGTTGCAACATCTGTAGGAATTTGTTCTCCACTCATTCCAGCGGATTTTACTGCGTTTGCTAAAGTGATTAAATTATTCATTGCGTTAGTAGCTTCTGAAATGCTTCCACAATTTGCCAGGATTCCATTTGCTACATTCAAAGGAATAGATCCACCAATCGTACCGGCTTCATCAACAAGTTGATTCATATTCATTAAAGTAGCCATATAGTTAGCTGCTTCAACTGCATTTGCAGTTCCATTTGTAATTCCTTCTTGAATACCAAGTGGAATTTGAATACCTGATTGCGCTGCCTGTGCTGCAATATCAGTCAACTGTGCCTTCATAGTCGTTCCCATCTGTTCAAACGACTGTGTTTCTAAGTAGTTAGATTGAAGAATGGATTGTGTCTGCGTTTCGTGCAATTTCGTATAAGAATCCGCTAAATCCGTACATAATGTATTGATTGAATCCCTCAATGCACTTGATTGATTCATGTAATCTTGCATCGAAATATGGCCTGCTGCATATTCTGCACTTAATTTTCTTAATGAATCCGTTGTACTATTAATGCTTTCCGTAAGCTCAGCATTCTTTAATTCCGCTTTCAATTGAGCAGCGGCATTTTTCTTTGCGATACTTGCCAACGCTTCTTGTTTTGCTTCTTCTTGAATCTGAGTGATTCTTTCTTTGATCGCATCAATACTTTTATAGTGCGCATCATCATTAAGATTTAGTTTGCCAGTATTCTCATCAATTTCTACTCCCAAATCAGGATAAAGTTGATTTAACTCCCTAACAGCTTCTGCAAGCATAGTCTTTTGTGTAGCGTTTAAAGATTCTTTTGCGTTAAGATCTTCAATTGTTTGCATCAAATGACTTGCGGTTTTGTTGTTTTGCATATACTGAGTTACAATTTCACCCATGCTTGTCTTAGTTTTAGACATTGACTTTGCATACTTCTCATAACCATCAATAACTTTTAATGTAACTGCATAATCTGTATCTTTATATGCAAGCTCTTTATTTGCAGTTTCCATCGCTTCCTTGCGCTTTTTATCTGCCCAAACAACAGCACCTGCGAAAGCACCAAGTGCAACTGTAACTGCCGTAATTGCTGGATGTGTAAGAACAAAACCTTTTCCTAACGAAATGATAGAAGTACTTGCTAATTCTCCTTCTTTTTCAACAATTCCAAATCCATCTGCTACCTTTTGTAAACTAGGATGAGCTTTAGTAAAGAATTTAATAGCACCTTGCGTTGCACCGGCTACTTTACTTACACCTTTTGCGGTTGGATAAGCGGCTGCCGTCAACAATAACATCTTTGCGATTGTCTGTTGTGTTCCTTCATCTAAATCAGAGAATGCGTTAGCTGCTTTTTTTACTATCTTTAATAGATCTGTTAATGTAGGTGTAAATGCTTGGCCTAATTCATTACCAGCTTGCTTAATAGCTTCCCACGTTTGAGATAATTGAGATTTCAAAGTCGCATAACGCTTTTCTGCTTCGTTTGCCATTGCCGTATTGTCATTCCATGCATTTTTAGAAACATTTAATGCACTAGCCAATACATCCGAACTTTGTGCCAAAGCACCCATTGATTGTGCTTGTCGTACTTCCTTAATGCCTAATTCATCTAATGTTTTTGTAACATCCGCCGACTTTCCAATACCTTCTACAAACTTTAAGAATGTTCCCGCTGCATCTTCTCCCCAAGCCTTTTGGAATTGTTGAGAAGTCATGCCTGACACCTCTGCAAACTTTTGTAGTTTCTTATCACCTGTAGAAACAGATATATCAATTGTCTTTAACATTTTAGAAACAGAACTACCACCAGCAGCGGCTTCAATACCTAATGAAGATAATGCAGTTGATAATCCTAATACTTCATTAGAGTTAAAGCCTACCATCTTACCTGCAACACCTAATCTAGTAGCCATATTCATAATATCTGCTTCAGTTGTAGAGAATTTATTTCCTAAATCTACGATTGTAGAACCTAAACGAGAATAATATGTATTCGTCTTTTTAGACTGTGAAACCATTACGTTTGAGAACTTGGCAATACTTTGTGCTGCTTCTTCACCAACAAGATTTGTAGTATCACCCAATTCTGTAATAGTTTTAGTAAATCCAACAATAGAATCTGTAGGGATACCCATTTGTCCTGCAAGCTCTGCATAATGGGCAATATCTTGATATGTACTCGATGTAGTTTGTGCAAGATTTTTTAAGCCTGCATTGATTTTTTCAAACTGTTGAGGGGTTGCATTTACTGTTTTTGTAACACCAGTCCATGCATCTTCAAACTCAATAGCCGTCTTTGTAGCGGCTGCAATACCTGCAAAAGATAACATAGACAATGGTTTTACTGCGTTCGCAAACTGTTCTGCTTTTGAGCTTACTTTTCCCAACGTATCGTACAGTCTTAACAATGTTTCATTCGTTGAAATAAATGATTTTGACATACCTGCCAATTCATTCTTAAGTCCTAAAGCACCTGCTTTTAAACCTAGATATGTGCGTTGAGAATCTTCATACGTACTACCTAAATCAACCAACACCTTTTTTTGTTCGGCAATGCCTGAAGTACAATCATCCATTGCTTCTTTTAAAGTGACATTTCGTGAAGCTAATCTTTGGATAGCATTTTCGCCTTGTTCTGCCGAACGCGTACCATTCGCAATTGCTTCTTTCCATGCATTGATTTGTTTACTGTTGTCTGTATATTCTTTATTCAAAGAATTAAATGTATGAGTGTAATTATCAATAGACTTAGATGCAGAAGCAACCGCATCTGACCATTGCTTCTGTGTCTTTGGATAATTCATCAGTTTCTTGTTATAGACTTCTAATTGCTTAGTTGTGCTTTTGATTTTATCTTGTAACAAGTTCTGATACGTCGCAAAGGACTGAAAATCTCCTTCATTGAATTTCATAGAAGATTTCAGTTTCGACATTGTTTTATCTAATCCTGCCGTTTCGGATTTTATTTTATTAATCGCTTTTTGAAAGCCTGTAGTATCTCCATCAATTTTTACGAAGATACCTCTTACTTGACTGTAACCTGACAATTTTAGTACCTCCTAAAATCTGTCAAAGTCGCTTTGGACTGCTTTACGAATACGAATTTTGTTTTTTGAATTATTTGCTTTGGACTGCATATTTCCACGTGCAATAATCAAATCAAACAATCTTCCTATGCCCATATCCTCAATTTCATCTATTTTTAATCCTAAATTTAATCCACCTAATACTAAATCAGTGTAGCTTACGCTTCTTTTTTTTTATCATCTGAAGTCACTTCTTCTGACTCGTTTTGTACCGTTGCTTTATTTGCGTTGATAATTTGTTCTAGAATAACTACTCCGCTCATTACATAGGTTTCATAATCTTCGATTTCATCCACAAAATCCTGGAACGGTTTTGTTTCTTTTCCATGATATGTGTCATACGTCTTGATACATACCCAAACCAATCTTTCAAAAAACAAAGATCCATTGGCCTGCAATAAAACGAAATAAGGATCTCGATCAGGATTTCCTTCACGTACATCTCTTTCGATAGCTTCACCAAATTTAATTTGTACTTCCTGAATATCCACTAACAAATCTCTGTTGAAACAATCTCTATAAATGCTAGCCGTTTTGCCTTTATACAATAAATTATATTTTTTACCATCAATAGTTAATGTCTGTTCCATATAACCTCACAAAGAGGGGGATGCCCCTCTTATAATGTGCTCACTTCCTTTCCATCATCACTTTGTACAACTACCGGTGTACCTTCTTCCTGGCTCATTTCACCAGCTTTTGGAGTAGGTAATGTTGGAGCAGTTGTAAAGAAACTCTCATAATTTGTATCACCTTTACGACATTTTGCCTTTACCCATTGATGATCATCTTTCTCAACAGGAACTGCTGTAATATCCATCGATGTAGTAGTAGGATCAGTGCTTTCTTCTTTTGTTTCACCTTCTACATTTGGTCGTGCAAATACAACCTTATAGAAGATATGTTTAGTAGCACTTACATCACCTTCAAATTGGAACATTAACGCAACATTATTAGGCAATACGTTTGCATCTTCTGCTAAGTTACCTTCTTCTGTT
>OIYG01002480.1_pt1 | contig 11653 bp, 7 predicted proteins | sample 1587861 | NCBI WGS metagenome assembly OIYG01 (sample SAMN03283272) | human gut metagenome | biome: human-associated habitat; material: feces | host: Homo sapiens | place: Peru | collected 2012 | reverse complement strand
CTTGGTTTTGCTCTTGTGAATTTTCCGCATTGTTTTCACCATCACTGTTAACATATGCATGGTTTCCTCCACATCCTCCAGGCATATTGTTAGGTGCATAATACCCAGTTTTCTTTGGCCCACATATATCTGTATCTGCTATTCTTCCTGTAACTTCACAGTAAGTTGCAGTTTTTACACTTTGGTCAAAGACAAAATCTTTCACTGCTTTTCCTTCAAGATATTGACTCATAATAGTTCTCCATATATTTCTAGCCGCAGTGTAATATGGAATCGATTCTGGTATTTTATATCCAATCCATGTTCCTGCAACTGCATATGGTGATCCACCAACAAACCAACTATCGTTATTGTTATCTGTTGTTCCTGTTTTTCCGAAGATATCCCAACCTGAAATATTTGCCGGCGTACCTGTACCAGAAGTAACAACTGTTCGCAATAATCTATTCATTATTGTTGCTGTTTGAGAGCTAATTGCTTGAGTTGGTACCTGATTTTCATTATCTAAAAGAACTTTTCCATTTCTATCTACTACTTTAAAATAAGTATATGGTTTATAGTACATACCACCATTTCCAAATATCTGGAATGAAGCTGTCATTTCCCTAACTGTTACTCCTTTTGTCATTCCACCTGTTGCATAAGCAGAATAACCCTGAGCGTCCTCTGCTTCTAAAGTAGTAAAATGCAACTTGTTTTTCAGAAATTCTGCACTCTTTTGCGGTGTTAAACTTGCTAATGCTTGTACTGCAGCTGCATTAGAAGAATTTTGTATTGCATTTTGTACCGTGATATTTCCTCTATATGAACCATATGAGTTCTTTGGCCAAGGTGAATCATTTAACTTTGTTATTGGTTCGTCTTTAATTATTGAAGAATAATTTAATATTCCTAAATCTATTGCAGGAGCATACACACCAATAGGTTTTATTGTTGAACCTGGTTGCCTAATTGCATCTGTAGCCATATTAAATATTAAATCTCCTTGCTTTTCACCTTTACCTCCAATAACTGCAAGAACCCTTCCACTATAGTCCATCATAAAATATCCTAGCTGTAAATCTTCATCATTTGGAACAACACTACTACCTTTAGCTACATTTTCAGCTATTTCCTGCGCATTTTTATCTATAGAACAATAAATTTTTAAGCCTTGAGTTAAAATCATATCTGTAGCAGCTGCTTCTCCCATTCCAAGACGCTCCATTAAATCTCTATGAACATCGTTGTACAGAGTATCGATATACCAATTTCTGAATTCACCTTTTTCATCTTTCTCTTCAAAGTCTTCAATAGAATCTGTAAATACCATATTTTTAGACTCTTCCATAGCCTGATTGTATTCATCATCCGATAGCATTCCCTGACTATGCATTTCATTTAAGATAACTTCTCTTCTTGTTTTATTATTTTCCGGATAAATTAATGGATTGTAAGCTGATGGATTTTGGGTTATGCCTGCTATTGCTGCACACTCTGCAGCACTACATTCTTCTATATCTTTATTAAAATAAGTATTTGCAGCAGATTGAACACCTCTACAGCCATTTCCAAAGTTAACAACGTTCAAATATGCTTCAATAATTTCATCTTTAGAATATTTTTTTTCAAAGTTTAAAGCTCTAAAAATCTCTCTTAATTTTCTAGTAAGACTCACTTCATTATCATCAGTTAAATTTTTTATAAGCTGCTGTGTAAGTGTTGAACCACCATAGCTATCTCTACCTGTAATTAAGTTTAATGTTGCACCACATGTACGAACCCAGTCTACACCATTATGTTCCCAAAATCTTTTATCTTCTATCGCAATTACTGCATTTTTCATATTATCAGGTATATCGCTAAAGTCCACCCATAATCTATTTTCTGTGCTGTGAAAACTACTATATTCTTGTGGATTCCCATTTTCATCATTAACATATATCATGCTTGTCAAATGAAGTTTGGCCGCAGTTATATCGTAGTCTATTTCATCAGAAGATAACTTAATTGTATAAACAATTAAAGATGAAACAACAACGATTGATACTACCAAAAATATAGTAATAAAAGTTATAAAAGCTTTTGACAGCACCTTTAAAATAAGCTTTCTTGTTGAATCAGTTTCCCCTGTATTGTTAAACGAAGAATTTTTATTTGCTCCCCTATATTTATTTATATTGGTCTTCCTCATTATAAGGTATGCCTCCTTGAATTTGTAATTCCATATTTAAAACTTGTATTTTATAAGTATAACATAAAACTATATTGAAATTAAAGTCTTTAAATAGATACCACACTTTATTCTTGAATTTTCACTAAGTTATATTACAGTAATAAGAATAATTCAACTTTTTTCACAAATAATAACCTTAACTATCCAAATTTATCACTGCGAGGTGAATTTATTTTGAAAAAATTAATCATACTGACTACCTGTTTTGTTGCTGCATGTATAATCTTTTCTTTTAGCATACTCCCCAACTTAAATAAAGCACAAGCCAACAACACATCTGAGCCTAAAGTGAGCTCAAGCTTAACATATACAGTAAAAAATTTCAATGGAAACGTAGCTGTATTTGAGGCCGGCTCAAACAAACCTTTTAGAGTAACTGAAGTTCAGATAAGCACCTTACCATTTGATGATCAAAAAAATCTAGAGGAAGGTATTACCGTTACAAGTAAAGAACAGTTGAATAGTCTTCTTGAAGATCTTTGCAGTTAGGCAATATGAGCTTGTACTTGAATAGTTAATTAAAATAAAGTAAAATATACCTTGTTTTAATATAATTAAAAAGGACGTAAATCTCTTATGTATAAAAAATATTCATCTAACAGTTGCAGCAAAACAAAATTGAAATTATTTAAGTTTTTTAATAATAACTTTTTTATATATCTACTTTCTTTTCTTATCCCTACCACTTTTTTATGTTTAATATTTTCATTTTTAGGTATTTGTCCATTTGGAAATAATACACCTTTAGTTGTAGATATGGATAAACAGTACATAGATTTTCTTGCATATTTTAAAACAATCATATTAGAAAAAAACAATTTTTTCTATTCTTTTAGTCAAACCTTAGGCGGCAATATATTTGGGTTCTCTGCATATTATCTTTTTAGTCCATTTAACCTAATATGTCTATTTTTTTCAAGAGAGTCTCTACCTATTGCAGTTACCATAATAATTATTCTAAAAATAGGATTAAGCGGATTAACCTTTAATTTATTTTTAAAGAAAACCTCAAATCTTTCATACAACTTAACTTCTCTTTTATTTTCAACTGCATACTCTTTAATGGCATATAACACAGTTTACTACTATACAATAATATGGCTGGATGATATAATTCTTCTACCTTTAATCGTCCTTGGAATTATTAAGATATATAATGGTGAAAAAAGTAGCACTTTTACTGTATGTTTATTCCTATCATTTTTAACAAATTATTATATTGGATTTATGATTTTTATTTTCTCTATACTTTTTTACTTATACATGTTTTTACGAGAATTTCAATTGAAAAATATAAAATCTATGAAAACTCAGCAAACTAAAAATTTTATTTTATCTTTAGTTTTCACATGTGGAATTTCCATGTTTATATTACTTCCAGTATTATTATCTCTTCTTGGCAGCAAAATTCAAAGTAATATAGATATTAAAACATTTGAAATTATTTTGTTTGTTTCCTTTATTATCTTAGTAACTACTATATTTTTAATATTTAAAACTAAAAAAGGAAAATCAACAGCCCCAAAAGTTGATGTCTTCAACTCAAAGGAAGATCTTAAGACATCTGAGAACAAGTATAATTTTATTAATTCTTTTCTAGATAAATATAATTTGTCAATTAAAACTGTTACTATTACACTTATCGTTTTTATAACTATATTTTTATTATTCATAATCGCTTCTATTATAAGCAATTATTACCCACCATTTTTAGTATTTAAAGAAAATTTAAAACTTAGCAATGTTTTTTCAAAATTATATACAAATTCTTTTAAACTAATACAAATAAATAATTTGGACTACCCTGAAACAGCCTTTCCTCAAATATTTTGTAGTATTCTCGTTTTATATATGATATTTATTTATTTTTTTAATTCTTGTTTTTCCAAAAGAGAAAAGGTAATATCAGCACTATTCATATCAATATTCTTACTAAGCTTCTGCATAACAGCAATTGGTTTAATCTGGCATGGTTTTTCTAAACCACTTTGGTTCCCTGCAAGGTTCTCTTTTCTGTTTAATTTCTTTTTAATATATACCAGTAATAGATGCTTCTTAAAATTAAAGGAAGGAATAAACTCTAAATCTTTACTTTACTCAACAATAACATTTATTATCTTTACAACATCAATTGTTCTTCCCTCTTCTGCAATACGTTCAGGGGTATGCCCAAGTAACATATATCCAGATATCGCTTTAGTAATATTCTTTGCTATTTCCATATATATTTGTTTAGGAATTTATAATAAAAATATAATTTCTATTCCTCACAAAAAGGTGGTTACTTCATTATTATATTCAATATTTATAATTTCTCACTTTTTAAATATATATATTGACGCTTTTCACTCAATTGAGGAAACACAGAAAAACTATGTTTCTGAATCTGGGTTAACTAATTTAAATGCTTATTCAAACTTTACAAAAGACACAGAATATACAATTAATAAAATAAAAAGCTATGACAGTGGTTTATTTCGTACCGAGAGAACCTGCCTAAAAAGAATAAATAGTCCAATGCAATTTAACTACTACGGGCTTTCTCATTTTGGTTCTAGTGAAAAATCATTTATACGAACTTTTATGGAGGAACTTGGATTTAAAAATTACGGTAATTATCTTTACTACGACAAAGGTAACACTTTAACTGCAGATTGTTTATTAGGGGTAAAGTATCTTTTAAATAATGAATCTGAATTTAAAAAGCCTTATAAACCTTTTTTCTCTCATAATAATATTCAAGTATACGAAAATCCATTTGCTCTTCCTATTGGTTTTGGAGTTAGTTCAGACATACTAAAAATAAATGATAATTTTAAGGGTAAAAATCCATTTGAAAATCAAAGTCAGCTACTTAAATATATGTCTGGAGAAACTTACACAGGTTTATTTAATTTTATTGAACCTCTCGATATATATACAGAAAATTTAGTGCAAAACAATTTGGATAATTCAATCAAGTTTATAAAAATAGATAACACTAAAGAAGCTTATATTTACTACAAAGTAAAAATACCTAATGCAAATAATTTTTACGCTTATTTTTCCACTAATCCATCAAACCCATTTAAATCGAATAAAATAACAGAGGCTACATTGTATATTAACGATAAACCATCAACTGCTTTATCTTTAGAAGATGGGTTCAACTGTATTTTGCCTCTCAACTTCAACAAAGAGGAAGATGTAATCTTTAAAATTAAGTTGAATGAAGATTCTTTTACATTAAATGATGTAAAATTCTGTTACGAAAATGCTGATATTTTGCAAAAATATTATAATACACTGGCAAAAGAACCATTCAATGCAGAAATAGTTTCATCTTCTCATATTAAAGGTGCCATCAAAATAGATAATGACAATAGACTGCTTTTTTCTATTCCGTATGAAGAAGGCTGGAAAATTAAAATTGATGGTATAAAAGCTGAAAAAATAAAAATAAATAACGCCTTAACTGCTGTTTATATTAATAAAGGAAATCATTATATTGATATGCAATATATCCCCGACGGATTTATTTTCGGTAGCGTCATATCAGTTGCTACTTTCGTCATTTTTCTTGTATATTTTTCTTTATTCTACAAAAAATGCAAAAACAAATAATAATTATTCATCATATATAGTAATTCGTCTTGACATAACCCTATATAAAGTAATACAATATATAGCAGAATGTGTTTAATTTTTATTTTTATAATTTAAATCTAAACCATTAATTTAGGATCGCTTTTAATCTATTTTATAATAATTTTTATTGGCATTGCCAAGTAATTGAGTATATTTATCTTTTTGTTTCATTTAGAAATAATACTAGTTTCCACAGATAATAATTCTGAGTTAAAAATTGAATATAGATACATTAAAGGCTTTCCTTATTACAAAGATAATTAAAGTAAAATATGAAAATAAGGAGGTGCCAAATTGGAACTATGGTTAACAATATTACTCATAGCTGTAGTTGGAGTAATTGCTTGTGTTGTTGGATTTATTTCTGGAAGCAAACATAGAAAAAATGTAGCTGAATCAGAAATTGGTTCAGCTGAACAAGAAGCAAAAAAAATAATTAGCGAAGCAATAAGAGTTGCTGACTCAAAGAAAAAAGAAGCTATATTAGAAGGTAAAGATGAAGTTCATAAATTAAGAACTGAGGCAGAAGAAAGTTTAGCGGAACGTAGAAAAGACGCTCAACGTCTTGAAAGACGCCTTCAGCAAAAGGAAGAATCACTTGACAAAAAAATGGATAACCTTGAAAAAAAAGAAGAGGTTATTTCAGGTAAATTAAAATCTGCAGAAGAAAAGTTAAAAGAAGTTGAATCTGTTAAAAAGAAACAATTTGAAATGTTAGAGAAAATCTCAGGATTTTCAGTTGAACAAGCTAAGGAATATCTTCTTAAAAACCTCGAAGATGAACTAGTTCATGAAAAGGCTATTAAGATTATGGATATAGAGCAACAAACTAAAGAAGAAGCTGAGCAAAAGGCAAGAGAAATAATCTCGCTAGCTATACAAAGATGTGCAGCAGATCATGTTGCAGAAGCTACAATTTCTGTTGTTCCTCTTCCAAATGACGATATGAAGGGAAGAATAATTGGCAGAGAAGGAAGAAATATAAGGTCTATAGAAACTCTTACAGGAGTAGATTTAATAATTGATGACACTCCAGAGGCTATAACATTATCCAGCTTTGACCCTATAAGACGAGAGGTTGCAAGATTAGCTCTTGAAAGACTAATTTCTGATGGGCGTATACATCCTGCCAAAATTGAAGAAATGATTGATAAAGCTCGCCGCGAGGTTGATGCTACTATTAAATCAGAAGGACAAAGAGCTGTTATAGAAGCTGGAGTTAATGGTATACATCCAGAACTTGTAAAGCTTTTAGGTAGATTAAAATATCGTACAAGTTATGGACAAAATGTTCTTAATCATTCTTTAGAAGTAGCTTATCTATCGGGATTAATAGCTTCAGAATTGGGGCTTGACCCTACACTTGCAAGAAGAGCCGGTCTATTACACGATATTGGCAAAGCTCTTGATCATGAAATTGAAGGCTCTCATATTGAAATTGGAGTAGATATTGCAAGAAAATATAAAGAAAATGAAGCTGTAATACATGCAATACATGCACACCATGGAGATGTAGAAGCTAAGACTATAATAGCATGTATTGTTCAAGCTTCAGATGCAATTTCTGCAGCAAGGCCAGGTGCACGAAGAGAAAACCTTGAAAATTACATAAAAAGACTTGAAAAACTTGAAGAAGTCGCATCATCGTTTAAAGGAGTCGACAGATGTTTTGCTATTCAAGCTGGACGCGAAATTAGAATTATGGTAAAACCAGATGTCGTTGATGATGAACATATGATTCCTTTAGCAAGAGATATATGTAAAAAAATAGAGTCTGACCTTGATTACCCTGGACAAATAAAAGTAAATATGATAAGGGAAAGCAGAACAATTGAATATGCAAAATAAATTATGGGAACAGGTATCTGTTCCCTTTTATAACGCTAAATAATAGAGGTGTAAATTATGAACATACTTGCTATAGGTGATGTTGTTGGCAGTAATGGATGTGAATTTTTAAGATCAAAATTGCCAAACCTAAAAAAACTTAAATCAATTGACCTAGTAATTGCTAATGGAGAAAACTCTGCAGATGGAAATGGTATCACAAAAAGTTCTGCAGAATATTTGTTTAAAAGCGGCGTCGATGTTATTACTACTGGGAATCATGCATTTAGAAGGCGCGAAATTTACCCTGTATTTGATGAGGACAATAATTTAATACGTCCAGCAAATTTCCCTGAATCAACCACACCCGGAAAAGGATATTCCATTATAGATATGGGCAAAATGCAAGTATGCGTTATAAATTTAATGGGTGTTGTATATATGGAAAGCCTTAATTGCCCATTTTCTACAGCAGATGATATAATTAATAAATTTAAAGACATACCAATAAAAATAGTCGATTTTCATGCAGAAGCAACCGCAGAAAAAAGAGCCTTGGGATTTTATTTAGATGGAAAAATTTCTGCTCTTTTTGGTACTCATACACACGTTCCAACTGCAGATGAGACTATCTTACCTAACGGGACCGGATATATAACTGATGTTGGTATGACAGGTACCATAAATTCTGTATTAGGTGTATCCCCCAACAGTGCAATAAAGAAAATGAAAGGTAAAATTCCTGTAAGATTCGAGTTTTTAGGTGGCCCCCAAAAAATGGATGCAATATTATTTAATATTAACGAAATTTCTGGTAAAACTGTAAATATCGAAAGGTTAACTATAACATAATCGAAAGCTTACATAGGTCTTACTCTTCTTGCAAATTTTACAATTTAGGTATATACTTTGTTAGGGATACAGGCCAATTTAATCGATTGGAGACTTTGATATGGAAATACTAAAAATTTCTACAAAATCCTCACCAAATTCTGTAGCAGGTGCTATTGCCGGTATTATTCGTGAGCATGGCTGTGTTGAAATGCAAGCTATTGGAGCTGGAGCAACAAATCAAGCAATAAAATCAATTGCAATCGCGAGGGGATATTTAGCTCCCTCTGGAATAGATATTGTCTGTGTTCCCTCTTTTTCTAACATAACAATAGATGATGAAAGTAGAACAGCTATAAAACTTATCATCGAAGTCCGCTAAAAACTTGTCTGTTACTAAGAGCTATTTGTTAAATAGCTCTTATTTTTATAATACATTTATAAATTTCACATAAAACTAAATTGCTTATTAATTATATTAGTTTTTATAATTGAATAATCATAGCTTATATGATATAATGCTTTTAACATAATTTCATACTGAGAAATAGACAATCTATTTTTGTTACATTAAAAATACTATAATATATAGTACCAAGGAGTGTTATTATTGATTAATGGAGTTTGTCTTAAAAACGCTATAATATCTGGTTCAAATAATATTGCAAACCACAAAAGTTTAGTTGATGACTTAAATATTTTCCCTGTTCCAGACGGAGATACGGGAACAAATATGTCTATGACTATGTCTGCAGCTGCCTCTGAACTAAACAAATTAAATAATAATGTAAATGTTTCAGATGTATCTAGCCAAGCTGCTTCTCACCTTTTAAGAGGTGCTAGAGGTAACTCAGGCGTAATATTATCTTTACTTTTCAGAGGTTTTTCAAAAGGATTGTCTGAACTTGAAAGTGCTAACGGAGAAGATTTAGTTAAAGCTTTAGGTATTGGAGTAGATGCCGCTTATGAAGCTGTTATGAAACCGACCGAAGGAACAATATTAACTGTTGCTCGCGTTGCTTACGAAACTGGCATAAAAGCTTTAGAAAAAGACAATGATCCTATTTACGTATGGTCTATGATATGCAATGGTGCAGCCGCAGCTTTAGAAACAACACCTGAACTTCTTCCAGTATTAAAAAAAGCTGGTGTTGTTGATGCTGGTGGAAAAGGCTTATGTCTAATTTTCGAAGGAATGTTGAGCGTTTTCAAAGACGGCAAAACAATTGAGATTGAAGATTCAGAACTTAAAACTAAAACATCTAAAACAAGTTTATTCGATGATTTGCAGCTAGAGGAAATTACCTTTACCTATTGCACAGAATTTATTGTTGGTAAAAATCATGAAATAGATGCTAAACCATTAGAACTCAGAGCATATTTAGAAACAATAGGTGATTGTGTAGTTGTAGTCGATGATGATGATATAATTAAAGTTCATGTTCACACTGAAGAACCAGGTAATGCTTTACAAGAAGGATTAAAATTTGGTCAACTTTTAACTGTAAAAGTAGAAAATATGAAAGAGCAAAATCGTCTTGCTACAGAGGCTAACAAGAAATCTTCAAAAAAGTCTAAACTGTCCCCTGCAGAACCTACTGATAATTTTGGCTTTGTATCAGTTGCGGCTGGAGAAGGACTTGAAAACCTTTTTAAAGATTTAGGCTGTACTCATATTGTAAGTGGCGGACAAACAATGAATCCTAGTACCGATGATATTTTAGAAGCTGTACTTGCTACACCTGCAAAAAAGGTATATGTACTGCCAAACAATAAGAATATAATTATGGCTGCAGAACAAACTGCAGAATTAGTTGAAGATAGAGAAGTAATAGTTATTCCAACAAGGACAATTCCTCAAGGTATTACTGCTATGCTTTCTTTCGATCCAGAGTTGTCTTCTGATAATAACAGAAATATCATGTCTGATGTATGTCATAATGTTTCTACAGGTCAGGTAACTTTTGCAGCAAGAGATTCAGAATATGGCGGATTTAAAATAAAAGAGAATGAAATTATTGCTCTTGATAATGGTAAATTAGTATTTACAGAAAAGAATCCTATAAAAGCTGTTGCAAAATTAACGAAATCAATGGTTCATAGAAACACTTCATTCATAACTTTAATTTATGGAGAAGATATATCTGATGAGCAAGCAGATGAAGCTTTACGTGCAATAAAGTCAAAAGTTAATTCCCATATTGATGTAACATTGATTAAAGGTGATCAACCAGTATATTATTTTATTGTTTCTATAGAATAATTACTTGAATCAATTCTTATTATTAATAATACTTCTCTACTATTAAGGAAGTTAAAATTATGGCATCATTATTTAATAAAGATATAAGATTTTTAAAAGGTGTTGGCGCTAGATACACTGAGTTATTCAATAAACTTGGTGTATCTAGCGTTGGTTCTTTATTGTTTTTTTACCCCCGAGCTTACGAAGATTGGTCTAATCCTTATACAATATCATCTTGCCCTATCAACGAAATATGCTGTGTTAAGGGAATAGTGGCATCGCCTGTACAAAAAAGTATTATTAGAAAAGGTATGACCCTTTATAAATTAAAAATCTGCGATAATTATTCAACTATGAACATTACATATTTTAATATTCCTTTTGTCTCTAAATCACTTACCGAAGGCAAAGAATTCATTTTTTATGGAAAAGTAATTTATCGAAACTCAAGAAAAGAAATGAATTCACCTAATTTTAAAGATGCTTCTTTAGCTCATAGTTTGCATCCTGTATATCACTCCACTCAAGGACTTACATCTAAAAAAATTGAAAATTGCGTTAAAAACGCACTCAATTTACTACCAAAAACTATAAAAGACCCTATTCCTAAATGCATTCGGGAAAAATACAATCTAGTAGATTTAAAGTACGCCTTAAATAACATACATTTCCCTACATCTAATGAAGAGCTTTTAAAAGCCAGAAAACGGCTTATATTCGAAGAGCTTTTAATATTGCAGCTTGGGCTACTAAATTTAAAGTATAAATCAAGAAAAACAAATGCTATGAAAATACAGCAAAACTATTTTAATGGATTTCAAGAACTTCTCCCCTTCTCTTTAACAAATGCACAAATTAAAGCTATAGCTGATTGTACAGAAGATATGTCTAAAGATACATCTATAATG
>OIYG01002478.1_pt1 | contig 11664 bp, 11 predicted proteins | sample 1587861 | NCBI WGS metagenome assembly OIYG01 (sample SAMN03283272) | human gut metagenome | biome: human-associated habitat; material: feces | host: Homo sapiens | place: Peru | collected 2012 | reverse complement strand
CCGCCTTTGTCCGCACATCTCCCACCGCGAAAACGCCGGGAAGATTGGTCCGGGTGCTTTCGTCCGCAATCACATATCCGGCGGAATCCAGTTCCAGCTGGCCGGACACAAGCTTCGAAACGGGCTCACGCCCGATGCTGATAAAAAGTCCGTCGCAGGAAACCGTCCGGCATTCTCCCGTAACGGTGCTTTTCAACCGAAGTCCGGTCAGAACTTCCCCATGCAGAAGCCCGGTTACCTCCATGTTGGGGAGAAAGGTAATGTTTTTCACTTCCTTAAGCGCCTCCGCACCTGCTTTTGCTGCCCGGAGGGTGCTCCGCCGGTGAATCAGGAAAACCTCCCGGGCAATCCGGGACAGGTGCAGAGCCTCGGCAACGGCCGATTCTCCGCCGCCCACGACGGCAACCGTTTTCTCCCGGAAGAAGCCGCCGTCGCAGCTGGCACAGTAGCTGATTCCGTTCCCGGCAAGCGCCGTTTCCTTGGGGAGCCCCAACTTTCTGGGGGCAGCGCCCGCGGCAAAGACCACTGTCCTGCCGAAATAACTGTGCCCTCCGGATGTTTCCGCTGCCATCGTTTTCTCTTTCAGGCGCAGCACCCGAACCTCCTCGAACCGGATTTCCGCCCCGAACCGTTCCGCCTGCCGGTGCAGATTTCGGGCCAGCGTGAACCCGTCGATCTCCTCCGGAATGCCGGGATAGTTGGCAATCCGGTCCGTCAGCGCCATCTGCCCGCCGGGAACCGTTTTTTCCAGCAGCAGAACCGACAGTCCGGCTCTGGCACCGTAAATCGCAGCGGAATATCCTCCGGGACCTCCGCCGATGATCAGCATATCAAAAAAATCCATGTGTACTGCCCTCCCTTTTGCGTAGTATAACCTTCTCTCAGGCCCGGTATCCGATTTTGGCGGTATCCGAAAAGCTTCATTTTCGGGAAGGAGCTTTTGAATCGGCTGCACTTCGTACTGGTATTTTGAAAAGAAATCGAGTATAATGGCGGAAGAAACAAAAAGGAGGTCTTACCGTATGAAGCTTTCCATGGAAAATCTTTGTGACCGTGCCGGTTGGGAGCGGGCGGGCGTCCGGCTCCCGGACTATGATGTTGCGGCGGCAAGAGATTATGCCGCACAGAACCCCACCTGGGTGCACTTCGGCGCGGGCAACCTGTTCCGGGCATTCCCTGCAAATCTCCAGCAGAGTTTGCTGGAGCAGGGGGCGGTCAAGGGAGGCGTGTTTGTGGCCGAAACCTTTGACTATGAGATCGTGGACAAGGCCTATACGCCCTTTGATAACTTAAGCATTCTTGTGAACCTGATGCCCGACGGAACGACCCGAAAGACCGTGGTGGGTTCCGTGGCAGGAGCACTTCGGGCAGACCGTGCCTGGTCGGAGGACTATGCCCGGCTGGAGGAGATTTTCCGGAATCCCGGTCTGCAAATGATCTCCTTTACCATTACGGAGAAGGGCTATGCCCTGACGGACCTTGCCGGTAACTTCACCCGTCTGGCAGAGGCGGACTTCGCGGCCGGTCCGGAGGGAAGCGTTACGGCTATGGGCAAGGTTGCGGCCCTGCTGCTGCACCGCTACCGGAACGGTGCCTGCCCGCTGGCGGTGGTCAGTATGGACAACTGTTCTCACAACGGCGAGAAACTGCGTGCGGGTGTCGTGACCATGGCGCAGCAGTGGCAGAATCGGGGACTGGTGCCCCAGGGATATCTGGACTGGCTGACGGATGAGGAAAAGGTTTCCTTCCCCTGGTCCATGATCGATAAGATCACGCCCCGTCCGGCGCCCTCCGTGGTGGAGGAGTTGACAAAGGCGGGAATCGAAGGTATGGAAGTGATCGTCACCGAAAAACACACCTATACCGCCGGTTTCGTGAATTCCGAGAACCCCCAGTATCTGGTGATCGAGGACCGGTTCCCCAATGGACGGCCGCCGCTGGAAAAGGCAGGGGTCTACATGTCGGATCGGGACACGGTGAACAATACCGAGCGGATGAAGGTCACTACCTGCCTGAACCCCCTGCACACGGCGCTGGCCGTTTACGGCTGCCTGCTGGGCTACACGTCCATTGCCGCCGAAATGCAGGACCGGGAACTGAAAGCGCTGGTGGAAAGAATCGGCTATCAGGAGGGAATGCCTGTGGTGGTAGACCCGGGGATTCTGAATCCCACGGATTTTATCCATGAGGTCATCGACCAGCGGTTCCCCAACCCCTATATGCCCGATACCCCCCAGCGGATTGCGACCGATACCAGCCAGAAGATCCCCGTCCGCTTCGGCGAGACGATCAAGTCCTATGTCCGGCGCCCTGATCTGGATGTCACGAGCCTGACTTACATCCCGCTGGCAATTGCCGGGTGGCTCCGGTATCTGCTGGAGCTGGACGACAACGGAAAACCCATGCAGTGCAGTCCCGATCCCATGCTGGATACCCTCCGCAGCGCCCTTGCCGGGGTGCGGTTCGGAGAGCCGGAGAGCGTGCGGGGACAACTGGAGGGCATTCTCTCCAACCCGGTGATTTTCGGTTCCGACCTCGTGGCACTGGGACTGGGAGACAAGATCACCGGCATGGTGGCAGAGCTGATTGCGGGCCCCGGTGCGGTCCGTGCGGTGCTGAAAAAATATCTGGACTGAGTGTGGCCCTATGAAGATCGTTGTTTTGGACGGATATACGGAAAATCCCGGCGATCTGAGCTGGGACAGCCTGAGAGAACTGGGGGAACTGACGGTATATGACCGGACGGCACCGGAGGAAGCGGTCAGCCGCTGCCGGGATGCCCGGATCCTTGTGACCAATAAGGTCCCCGTGACCCGGGAGCTGCTGGAGCAATGTCCCGGTATCCGCTATGTGGCCGTTACGGCAACCGGCTACAATGTGGTGGACTTGCGGGAGACTGCCCGGAGGGGAATTCCCGTATCGAACGTTCCTGCCTACGGAACGGCGGCAGTGGCACAGTTTACCGTTGCCATGCTGCTGGAAATCTGCTGCCGGATTGGTCTGCACAATGCCAGCGTTCACAACGGGGACTGGGAAAAGTCACCGGATTTCTCCTACTGGAAGGTGCCGCTGACGGAACTTGCCGGGAAAACCATGGGAATTCTCGGCTTTGGCAGGATCGGGCGGCAGACCGGCGCCATTGCGAAGGCAATGGGAATGCGGGTTCTGGCATCCGGAAGTCACCCCTGTCCGGAGGGACAGGCAATCGGTACCTATGTGGATTTGGAGACGCTGCTTGCCGAGTCGGATGTACTCTCGCTCCACTGCCCCCTGCTGCCGGAAAATACCGGGATCATTAACCGGGATACCATCGCCAAAATGAAGGACGGAGTCATCCTGCTGAACATGGCAAGAGGGCAGCTCATTGTGGAGGCGGACCTTGCGGAGGCACTCCGCAGCGGAAAGGTGTCTGCCGCCGGGGTAGATGTGGTCAGCCGGGAGCCCATCACGGTGGATAACCCCCTGCTTTCCGCTCCCAACTGTCTGATTACGCCCCACATTGCCTGGGCATCCCGGGAATGCCGGGAAAGGATTCTGGCGGTGACTACGGAAAATATCCGCTCCTTTCTGAACGGAAATGTGCAGAACCGGGTAAATTAACCCCCGACTGAAATTGAGTTTTTCATAAAGCAGCAGCGGCGATCCGTTTTCGGACCGCCGCTGTTGGGCATTACAGTTCTTCAAAATGGTATCTGGGTTTCCCGGCACTCTTTTTGCCGTACTCGATGGCTTTCGTAGGACAGTAACAGATGCAGGACATGCAGTGAGTGCAGCCGATGCCCCAAACGGGGTTGCCGTTTTGCAGGGTAACGCAGTTTGTGGGGCAGCGTTTGGCGCACTGCCCACAGCCAATGCAGGCATCCGAAACGGTGAAGGGCTTTGCCTTGACAAAACAGGGGTAAAAAATGGGATTTATGGCACCGCTCATGAAGCGGTCATGGAAACTGCTCCGGGGCGGCGCAAAGGACCGGTTTTCCCGGATGGCAGTAATGGCACGCTCAAGCACCGGTTCGGCTCTGGCGACGATCTGTCGGGCTTCCTCCGGCTGCGGGGCGTCAAACATGGCAATATAGTTTTCCGGCATGACGATCTGGGCGGTGCCCATGCAGACAAGCCCCTTTTCCCGACACAGCGCCAGGTTATATTTGTGGGCGTTTCCAATTTCGCTGCCGCAGGTCATGATGAACCAGACCTGCCTTGCACCTGCCAGCTTCGTTTCAAGAAGCCACTGCCGGACAATGCGGGGAATCCGCCAGGCATAGGTAGGCGTAACAATCACAAGCCCTTCACCGGTTTCCACCGGTGAAGTGTCCCCGGATTTGATCCGGTCATTCATGGATAAGCATGTGTCCCCCAATTCCTTTGCGATCCGTTCCGCCGCATATTTGCTGTTGCCGGTGCCCGAAAAATAAAGAATCATGGTAAAACCTCCGGAGAAAGAATAACAGAAAATAATCGACCAAAAACGTGGTACAGTCTGAAAAATTGCATAACCGCATATTCCGGACACGCCCGGTATCCTGCGTCATTCCGATCCGGTTCCCAAACCGGTGTGGGAATCCTCCTGTTGAATGGTACCACGGAACGACCTGCACCCAAAGCTCCCCCGTGTAAGGGAACCTGCTGCCTGCGGATAACCTGGTCTTGATTTTCAATTCTCTCCTATTATAGCAGTGCAAGAGAAAGACCGCAAACATTTCTTTTGAAATACATTCATGAAAGCGTGTTCATTAGTCAATGATGTGAGACTGAAAAAGCGGCGGAAGTGAGAATCAGTACTTCGCCGCGGCAGTAATCGGCGCGGCGCGGACGCTCTCTGGCTGTCCATGCCGGTCACGGAGCTTCTGATTGCGCTATACGCCGCGGCAGCCACCCGGAAATATACAAACGCCCTGCCCGGCGGAAACGGGAAGTGCGCGAATTCTCATCCATGATAAAAATACATCCACCGGTGAAACCGGTGGATGTATTTTTTATGCTCCGGGAGCGGGAACTGTTCTGCACATCCACAAAAAGCATGAAGCCGTGTTTCCCGGCAGGGAATCGTCATACTCGCAAAAATTACAGCTTGCGGTATGAGAGAATAGCCGGAGAGCCTGGGGAAATCCTTACCTGAAATTTTCCGTGGAAGATTTCAGTAGAAACAAGATGATAAATTGGACTATAATGAAGTCAAAATAGCAGAAAAACGCAAAAAGGAGGAAAAAGATGCTGTGATCTCAGATCCGTTCACCGGAATTTACGGAGAAATCGCCGCGCAAATTGACAGTGAAACCGCAGAAAAAATCTACCGGATGCTTCACGGGCAGATCATTGCTTTTCCGCAGAGACTTTACAATCCGGAATATGTGCGTTCTTTTATCCGGAAAAATGCGAAAAAGTATTCTGTCCGGGAGCTGTCTGTGCTGTTTGGCTATTCAAACAGAAGAATCCGGCAATTTATTGCCGAAGAAAAACGCAGTGAGGAACTCTTAAAGTAGTAAACACCTGCTTGAAGGCTATTCTCTCAAAAAAAGACGGAGGTGTCATTTTATGAAAAGAAAGATTTTTGTAATGCTTATCTTCGTGTGTTTCCTTGGATTAGCGGCCTGTGGAAAGGAAAATACACAGGAAACCGTGCCTGTATCGGAAACGCAATCCGCCCCCACGGAAATGAGTACGGTTGAAACAACTGCGGAAACCGAGCCCGAAGAAGAGGCAAAAAGCACGGCATTTTACAGCGGCACATGGATGGTGAGCAGACTGTCTGTGCAGGAAAAAGAGTTTACAATGGAAGAGTGGGTGAAGTTTGACCCGGACACTGAATTCCAGGATACCAGGCTCGTTTTTCAGGAGTCCGGCAAATGCCAGATCGGGGATGCCGTATATGCGTGGGAGCCAACCGCCGGTGGAGTTAAAATCGGAAATGCGGCCCTGCCTCTTGAAGGCGAGGAAATCGTAGTAAAGAGCGATGATGCAACGGTTTATTTCCATAAGGTATCCGATGAACAGACTTTTGCTGAGAAACCGGTGGAAGAACCAACCGAGACAACGGCGGAGGGGCTTCGACCGGAATTTAAGGAAGCCATGGATGCCTATGAGGATTTTTATAATGAGTATTTTGAAATTCTGGAAAAATACAGTAAAAATCCAACGGATGTTTCCATCCTGACGAAGTATCTGAGTATGCTGTCAAAGATGAATGATGTCGATAAGGCTTTTCAGGCGTGGGATTCCAGTGACCTGAATGCGGAAGAACTGAAATATTATCTGGACCTTACGGCAAGAATCTCAAAGAGACTGCTTGATTTTGTGTAAAAAGGTAACCGCTCCCGGAAAACAACGCCGGGAGCGGTTACCTTTTCAAATAAATTGACCTCGTCTGTTTTTGTGCTATAATTTTCACATAGAAAAATTCGGTGAGAGGTTCGGCCCGGGCTCTTTCGGAAGCCCGGCATGGCAGGAGGAAGCACGATGAAAATTGCTTTGGTATCTGCGCCGGTCTGGAACGGGGATATTGACCGGAATGTGCGGACGATGGTGCGCTATCTGGGAAAGCTGCGGGGACAGGCGGATGTGGTCGTGTTCGGGGAGTCGGTTTTGCAGGGCTTTGACTGCCTGTGCTGGGACTATGCAGCCGACCGTCACACGGCGGTGACCCTGACGGATGCATCCATTCAGCGCATGCGGACAGCCGCCCGGGAATCCGGCACTGCGGTTTCCTTTGGATTTGTGGAGCGCTATGGGGAAGCTCTGTACAGCAGCCAGATTTTTATCGGTGCGGACGGCAAGATCATAAACGTATTTCACCGGGTCAGCGCAGGGTGGAAGGACTGCCGTTTCACGGATGATCACTACCGGGAGGGGGAGCGCTTTGCAAGCTTCCCTTACCGTGGGAAAACCTTTGCCGTCGGACTGTGCGGCGATCTCTGGACGGCAGGGAGACCGGCGGAAATGCGGGCGCTTTCGGCGGATGTTGTCCTGTGGCCGGTGTGGTGCGACTACCCGGCGGGGGAATGGAATCGTTCCGTGAAGCTGGAATATGCCGGGCAGGCGGGACAGTGCGGGACGTGCGTGCTGCTTGTCAATCCCTGCTGCAAGGATCCGGCAGCGGCAGACGCAGCTACCGGCGGTGCGGTCTGGTTCCAAAATGAGGAAATCGTGTCAGAGCTGCCGGCCGGAACCGAGGGCGTCCTCCTTACGGAAATCCGGTAGAATGGGAGACCATGGAAAATATGTCCCGAATATTGACAAAAGAAAGGCCCTGTCTTATACTGATCAGGTAAAGAAAACGCCGGTTTTTGCGGGAATCGGATATTTCCTGCGGAACAAAATGATTTCAGGAGGTCGCCATGGTTTTTACGGTAACACTGAATCCCGCCATTGACAAAACGGTCGTGATCCCCGGCTTTCAGCCCGGGAAGGTAAACAGAATTCAGTCTCTGCGGGCAGACGCAGGCGGAAAGGGCATCAATGTTTCCAAATGCCTGAAGCAACTGTCGGTGGAATCCGTTGCCGCCGGTATCTTTGCCGGGAGCGCGGGGGATACTCTCCTTGCCATGCTGGATGAAATGGGAATTTCCACTCTGTCCGTAAGCGTTGCGGGGCAGAGCCGTACCAATACGAAGATCATTGACCCGGAGCAAAAGCTCAACACGGACATCAACGAGCCCGGGCCGCAGGTGCCCGCTCAGTCTCTGACCCTGCTGCGGGATGAGATCGGCAGACGAATCACCCCCGGAGACGCGGTGGTGCTGTCCGGCAGCCTGCCGGCGGGTGCACACGATACGCTGTATCGGGACTGGATTGCCTGTTTCCGGGATCTTGGAGCGAAGGTGTTTCTGGATGCGGACGGTGCGGCGCTGGTGCAGGGTGTTCAGGCAAGCCCCTGGCTGGTGAAGCCAAATGACGCGGAGCTGTCCCGGCTGGTTGGAAGAAATCTGGAAACCCGGGAGGATCTGCGGAAGGCGGGGGAAGCACTGCTGAAAACCGGAATCCGGGAGGTTGTCATTTCTCTGGGAGGCGAAGGCGCGCTGTTCCTGTCCGAGGAGGCCAAATTTCAGGCAAAGGCCCTGAAGGTACCGGTGCAGAGCACCGTCGGCGCCGGGGATTCCATGGTGGCGGCAATGGTGTGCGGCTATGTCAACCAGCTGCCCCGGGAAAACGTGATCCGGCTGGCGGTTGCCATGGGCGCCGCAAGCTGTATGTGCGACGGCTCTCAGGCACCGGACGGAGCTCTTGTCCACCGGCTGGCAGAGCAGGTGGAAATTGCCCCGCTGTAAAACCAAATTTTAGAAAAGAAAATGCTGTCTTCGGGAGTACGCTCGGGGCAGCTTTTTCCTTTTCACACGTGGGAAAGCGCTGGGGAAAATTCAACGGAACCGGGAAAAATAGCCCTTTCCTTACCCGGACTCCGCTGTTATAATAAAAGAAAAACAGAAAGGTACGAAAAATGAAGCTGTTTCAATACTACGATGGAAAGAATCGGATCCGTGCCGGTGTCAGGACCGGGGAGGGGTGCTTTGCTCTGCCGGAGGGAACACTGGTGAAGGACGTTCTGGGAAAAACGCAGGCGGAATTGCAGCCCCTGTTCTGCGGAGCGCTGGACGAGAGCGGGCTTTCCTTTGCCCCTGTGCTGACGAATCCGGAGAAGATCCTGTGCATCGGGCTGAACTACAATGAGCATATCGACGAGACCGGCCTTGGCAAGTCTGACCGCCCCGGCTTCCCACCGGTTTTCTGCAAGTTCGGCAGCTCCCTGCTGGGCGGCGATCAGGTGCTGCGCCTGCCGAAGAAGGCACAGCACTTTGACTATGAGGCGGAGCTGGTTATCGTCATGGGGGAGACGTGCAAAGAGGTGACCCCTGAGGAAGCACCCCGCTATATTGCCGGTTATACCGTCGGAAATGATTTCAGCGCCAGAGACATGCAGCTGGCCTCCAGCCAGTGGACCATGGGCAAGGCCTGTGACGGGTTTGCGCCGGTGGGCCCCTACTATGTGCCCGCGGAGGAACTGAACCCCGGCAATCTGGAAATCTCCTGCAAGGTCAACGGCGTCTGCGTGCAGAAGTCCAGTACCCGGAAGATGATCTACTCCTGTGCGGAGATCGTCAGCTATCTGTCGGATTTCATTACGCTGCAAAAGGGAGACCTGATCTTCACCGGAACCCCTTCCGGTGTAATTCTCGGCAAACCGAAGGAGGAGCAGGTGTGGCTGAAGTCCGGGGATGAGATAATCGTAGAGATTGAAGGGATCGGAAGCCTCCGGAACAGACTGGTGTGAGAATCTCCTGGATAGGCGAAAAAATTTCCGATTTAAGAACAGAAATGTTTGAAAGTCAGGGGGATTCCCACGGCACTACGCCCGTTTTTCGTTACAGAGCGCAACCGGCGAAGCCGGCTCTTAGCGCGGAGTAGTGTGCCGATGTCACTGGCGCGGAATGACCGGTAATCGGGGACTGCCCTTGGAATGACTGCGCTGCTCGATACGCTGTACCGCTAAATTTCGGTTTGTCGCAAAGTCACGGCGTGCAGTCCTTATGCGTGGAGCGGTGCAGGATCACGTAAAAGCCGCCTATGCCTTCTTTTGCAGGACGATGGAAATGAAATTCAGGTATTTACCGGCCCCTGCGCACATGGATTTCCGATCGCCTGCCGCGTAAGGATTGTCCTGTTCCAGCCAGTCGGCCCATACCTCTTCGTTGCTTTCCATTTCAGAGACCCGGAGAACCTCCGCACCCCTGCACCGGCTGACGATCTGCGTCCAGTAACGGGTGTCGTGCAGATAGTCCAGCTGTTCCGGTGTCCAGGACAGCAGCAGCTCCGGTGGGAGAGCCTGATGGCAGTCCCGCTTCATACCGGGGACGGCAATATAAAGGTATCCGCCGGGCTTTACAAAGGGAAGCAGCTTTTCGTCCAGATAACGCGGATCCCGCCCGAAATAGTTATAGGAATCGGTGCTGACAACGGCGTCCAGAAAATCCTTTGGAAAGGGCAGGGCAGAAGCGTCTGCTTTCACGGGGGTGATTTTCTCCCGGTTGAGTCCCATCCGGTCGAAAAACAGCCGGTTTTCCTCAGGGTCACTCCAAAGATCCGCTGCGTAGACCGTAAAACCGTACTCCCTTGCGAGAAAGACGCTGGTCAGTCCCTGACCGCTGCCCAGATCACAAATCACGGCGCCCTTGGGAATTCTGCAATTCAACAGAAGTTCCTCCGTCAGCTTGACAGGGTTGGGTCCCATAATTTTGGACATCAGCTCCGGGGTGCAGTATGCCTGACTCTTGATGTATTGCATGGTAGTGCTCCTTTCAAAGCAAAAGTAAACGACCGTTTACTAAAGCATAACAAATAGAGCGGCGGCTGTCAAGGGGAATATTCCCTTTGTCAGCCGCCGTTTTGCCGTCATTTGGTGATTTTGTCTCAAACGGGATTCTGAGAAAACAGCTTTTTTTGAACATGACGGAGAAATGTTTTCCGGGCGTGGAAAAAAATGAAAAACCTATTGACAAAAAAGGTGATGTCGTGTATCATACAGCATGGTTAGCAACGGCTAACTATTTCATAAAGCATCGGTTAGCTGAGGCTAATCGAAAAGATATAAAGAAGGTGAATCCATGATGCCTCTTACCTTTGCGGACGCCGGTCAGGGCTATATCGTAAAGAAGATCGGCGGGAAGCCGGATGTCAAAAAGCATTTGGAGAATCTGGGCTTTGTTGTCGGAACCGATGTGTCCGTGATCAGCACCATCGGCGGTAATGTGATCGTCAAGGTCAAGGAATCCAGAGTGGCGATCAGTCAGGAAATGGCGCAGAAAATTATGGTCTGATTCAGACCATGGCAAAATAAAAGGAGGAAATCGGAATGAAAACACTTCGTCAGGCAAAGGTCGGAGAGACCCTCAAGGTTGTAAAGCTCCATGGCGAAGGCGCGGTTAAGCGCAGAATTATGGACATGGGCATTACGAAGGGCGTAGAACTCACGGTTCGTAAAGTGGCACCTCTGGGTGACCCGGTGGAGATCAATGTCCGCGGCTATGAGCTGTCCATCCGGAAAGCGGATGCGGAAATGATCGAGGTCGAGTAAAACACTGTGTCCATACGGGGGAATGTTCCCCCTGTTTATTTGATTTTAGGTTAGCTTATGCTAACGGAAAGAGAGGAAATCACTGTGGAACTGAAAATTGCACTGGCAGGCAACCCGAACTGCGGTAAAACTACCCTGTTCAATGCCCTGACCGGATCCAACCAGTTCGTGGGCAACTGGCCCGGCGTTACGGTTGAGAAAAAGGAAGGCAAGCTGAAGAAGCACAATGACGTGACCATCACGGACCTTCCCGGTATTTATTCTCTGTCTCCCTATACGCTGGAGGAAGTTGTCGCCCGGAACTACCTGATTGACGAGCGCCCCAACGCCATCCTGAACATCATCGATGGCACCAACCTGGAGCGGAACCTGTACCTGACTACCCAGCTGACCGAGCTTGGCATTCCTGTGGTCGTTGCCATCAACATGATGGATATCGTGAAGAAGAACGGCGACAAGATCAATACCAAACAGCTGTCCGAGGCTCTGGGCTGCAAGGTCGTTGAGATCTCCGCACTGAAGGGTACCGGCATTATGGAGGCTGCGGAAGCCGCCATTGATGCTGCTCAGAACGGCAAGACCGTTCCCATGCACACCTTCTC
>OIYG01002477.1_pt1 | contig 11664 bp, 10 predicted proteins | sample 1587861 | NCBI WGS metagenome assembly OIYG01 (sample SAMN03283272) | human gut metagenome | biome: human-associated habitat; material: feces | host: Homo sapiens | place: Peru | collected 2012 | reverse complement strand
ACAATTATAGATTATAAATGTTTTTTACTATTTTGTCAATAGTAATATCAAAAATTTTTTATTTTTATTTTACAAATATAAAAATTATTCCAACTATAATAGCTACTATTCCACCAACCAATGAAAACATTGCATTCTGATTTGATTTATTAATTAAGTCCTCTTCTGACTTTGTTGTTACAATAAAAGGTTTCTTCTTATCTTCTGGTTTGCCAATATGTATAGTATCCCCAACTCTAAAAGCTTCTCCTATTACATATAAATTTTGATTTTCTTCTATAGTTTCCTCTGTCATTTTAAATCCTAATGTTTCTGCTCCAAATCTATTAACTGAGAATGAATTAAAGTATCTATAATTACTCAAATTATTCTTTGGTTCAAATCTATCAAATGTCTTTGGTATATCCAAATCACAGCCTACTCCATTTATCTCTAAAACAACATTTTCTTCTGAAACAAGTTTTTTTGTCTGCAAGTCTCCAATCACCACGCTTGAAGAAAGAAGCTTTATAAAGTCCGGCGCAACAATGTCGCCCAGAACTATTCCGCCTATGACCGTTATGGATTTTGCTTTTATGTTTCCGCGGATTCTGGCATTTTCACCGATTATAACATTTCCGGTGGCTTCTATATTTCCGTCAATATCGCCGTCAATACGGGCAAATCCGTTTATCTTGACATCGCCTTTTACAGAAGAGCCTGTGCCAAGGATGCTGTTAATGGAAATATTGTCGTTAAAAATAGCCATATTATTTTACGTTGATGTATTTTGCAGGATCTACTACGTCTGAACCGATGTGGACTTCGTAATGAAGGTGCGGTCCTGTTGTGATTCCTGTGTTTCCGATTGTTCCAATTATCTGACGCTGGGCGACCATATCACCTTTTTTTACGCGGGTTGTGCCAAGATGTGCATACCGTGTGTAAATTCCGTGCTTGTGCTTGATTATTACATTGAGACCAAAACTGTCATCGTAGGCAACTGTAACAACCTGGCCGTTTGCAGTTGCAATAACAGGATCTCCTTGTCTCCAAGTACTAAAATCAAGCCCTTTGTGAATGTACCATTGCTGCGTGATTGGGTGGATGTTCTGGCCAAATTCCATGGAAATATGTCCGATTCCATTTTTTACAGGCCAGACATTCGGAATATCAGAAAAAAGTGCGCCTTGGTTTTCAAGCATTTTTCCAATCTGTTCAACTGGACGAACTGCGCTTTCCAAATAAGCCGTAAGCTGTTTTATGTCGGAAGTTTCCTTTAAAGAGCCTGAAGTTATGTCCTGTGTGTCAAACAAAGATGAAAGGTCAGAATTTCTTCCGGCGGATTTTGAAGTTCCTGTATTCTGGTTTATTCCTAAAAGCGAAAGAGACTGGCTTAAAGTTGACTGAAATCTTTTTGCAGTCTGAAGAAGATTGTTGTTTTCGTCCCTAAGCTCGTCAAGGCTTGCAAGGGTTTCTCTGTTTTCGTCCCTGAGCCGTGAAATTTCAAGTCCGGAAGAAGCATTTTTCTGATTAAAGTAAACAAATGAGCCTGTGATTCCGGCTGCGAGGATAATTCCAAGGACAAGCGCAAAAACATTTGTCTGCACACTGAAAACTTTTCCTTGTGAATGCGGAACAATCATCAAAGTAAGTTTTCCATCAAAGAATTTTACGACATTCGCGCAAACTCTGCCTATGGAAACAAAGAAAAGTCTAAAGGCATGCATAATACGGGAAACTATATTTTTTTCTAATCTCTTGTATTTGCGAGAACGCGCCACAAAAATCTCCGTAAAAACTTTATCCGGAAAGCAACAAGACAGTTTCAAAACTTAACTTTTAAAACCGCTTCCAAATTACCGAACAAACAGTATATCAAAGGACGTCTATGCTGTCAAACGGACTGCGCTTGCAAAATGCCAAATTATGTTTGACTTCAAGTCGTTCCTATGTTATCTTATTAATAATATATCGGACAATCAATTAAAAAATATTAAAATTTTCTAGGGAATCTTCTTTAGAAAAGTCTTTCAAGTTTTTAAGGAAAAGCCATGCAGTTTTTTGATACTCACGCCCATATAGGGTTGATTTATGACGACCCTGTAAGACAGATTAGCGTTATTCAGCAGGCAAAACAAGCCGGCGTTACAAGAATTATAAGCATAAACAATAGCATTCTTGACTTTAAAAAAGAATATGCATTCCTAAAGTCACAGAAAGGCGTTTACCATGCCGTTGGAGTCGGTCCGTCGGAAGTAAACAATCCAGGCGCAGATTGGATTAAAATAATAGAAGAAAGTGTTTCACTTCCGAATGTTGTTGCAATTGGGGAAACCGGACTTGATTATTTTAAGCAGTACGGAGACAAACGCCGCCAGATTGAACTTTTTATAACTCAGCTGGAACTTGCCCAAAAACACAATCTTCCAGTAATAATCCACAACCGCGATGCGGGAAAAGATATTTTTGAAATTCTTCAGGACAGATTGCCGGAAAAAGGCGCGATTTTCCATTGCTACAGCGAAGATGCTCCTTACGCAAAAAAATGCCTGGACGCAGGAATGAATGTATATTTTTCTTTTGCAGGAAACCTGACTTACAGAAACGCCCGCAATTTGCACGAAACAGTTCTTAACATTCCGCTAGACAGAATTCTTTTGGAAACTGAAAGCCCTTTTATGATTCCTGCCGAATTCCGCGAGAAAAAAAGAACAATGCCGGCATATTTGCCTTCAACTGCAAGATTTTTGGCGGAAATGCTTGAAACTGACTTGGAAAAACTTTCTGCCCAGCTTTGGACAAACAGCTGCAAAGTCTTTAACCTGCCGGAAGAATGAGTCTTTATCATCCAGTAGACATAGGAACTCTTCATTTAGACGGAAATCTCTTTTTAGCTCCTATTGCAGGCTACAGCGATATGGCGTTCCGTTCGCTTTGTGTTGAATACGGAGCTTCTCTTTGTACCACGGAGATGGTTTCTGCGGAAGCTCTTGTGCGTGGAAATAAAAAAACTGAGCTTCTTATGCGCCGTGCCCCGAATGAAAAAGTTTACTGTGTTCAGATTTTCGGCGGAAATGCGCAGACAATGGCTGAAGCTGCAAAAATCGTCCTTGAAAAAACAGACTGCGACTGCATAGACATAAACGGTGGCTGTCCTGTTCCTAAAATAACAAAAACCGGAGCAGGCAGCGTGCTTACAAAAGAGCCGGAACGACTTTTTTCAATAGTAAAAGCAGTTAAAGAATCTTCCATAGAATACACTTCATTGCATCCAGAGCGCGGCAATGTTCCTGTAACAATAAAAATCCGCAGTGGATGGGATTCTTCCAATATAACATGGAAAGAATGTGCAGATGCGGCTTTAAAAGCAGGGGCGGACGCAATAACGATTCACGCACGGACAAAAGCCCAAGGCTATTCTGGAAAAGCCGACTGGGAAATTCAAAAACGGCTGGTTGAATTTGTTGCGAAAAGAATTCCTGTTTTTGGAAGCGGAGACGCATTCAACCCGGAAACCGCAAAACTCATGCTTGAGCAAACCGGTGTAGATGCCGTGATGTTTGCAAGAGGCGCAATGGGAGATCCGTTTTTATTCAGAAGAACAAAACAATTTCTTACAGAAGGAAAATACGAAACAGAAACTCCAAAGGAGCGACTTGAAGCAGGTCTTCGCGAACTAAAAATGAATGTAGCAGAACACGGAGAGAAAGCCGCCTGTATGCTGATGAGAAAAAAATTCTGCGCGTACAGTTCAGGAATAAAAGGCGGCGCAAGGCTAAGAGAACAAATTGTGAATTCGCGTTCTATAAAAGACTACGAAGAACTTTTTAAGCAATTTTTGTGAAAAACTTTTGCGCAACGCATTTTTACTGCACTTGAATAAATCCTTGTTTATCCATAAAATAATCTATTATGGGGCTTTTTCAAATAATTGCAGAGTTTTTTAAAACAATATTTTCTCCTACATCACCAGAAAGCCTCCAGAGACAGGCTGTTAGAAAAATTGAATCCGAACTGAAAAACCTTGCGCCGGAACTTTACAAAAAAGGTCTTGTAATGCCTGACTTTGCAGAAGCCTTGCGTGTGCTTTTTATAAACACCACCCCAATTTTTGACATTCTTTCAGAAACTTACTGCTCTACAGATTTAGATACAAGCCGGCATTTTGAAGAGCAGCTTGTTTTTACAGGATTTGACAGTGAAGCCCGGGAAATTCTAGAAAATCTTCTTTCGTATGAGAATAGAAAAAAAAGCGCAATGGAAGCCCAGTCGCTTATCCGGCATTTTGAGAGCGAGCACAGACAGCTTGAAAAAGTTGAAAAGGAACTGAATTCTCCTGCATTTATAAAAATTGAAGAAACTTTAGACAAAATAAAACAGCTGAATGACATTTGCAAATTCAGCTACATAACCGCACTTAAGCTTTTTGATCCTAGCTACAGCACAAAAGATTCCTACACACCGGAATTTCAGCCAGTGCCTGTTGAATTGCTGGAAAATTCCTTGCTGGATTTGTATTTTGTCATTGCGGAAATGGACATTACAAATTCGCTTTACAATGCGGTTATTGCCCTTTTCAGGCTTAAAAAAGGCGGAAAAATTTCAGACAGGGAGACTCAAGGTTTAAAAGAAAATTTCAAGAAAATTCAGTATATTGTAAAGCATATTTTTACCAAGGAAATTCTTTCCTGCATGATTAGAATTTCAAAGAAAAACTACGAGCTTGTTCCAGAACGTGCGGTTTACAACGGAAAATCACGGCAAAAATACGCTGAATATCTTGAAACAAGATTCCGCACAGACGAAGCACGCTTAAAAGGCGAAATTCAAGATGCGGCAATAAACAATGAAATAAAACAAATTTTTGGTGGCTCGCCGCTCGCTGCGGTTCAGGGTTACAGCAAGGACTTGGATTCTCAGCTTAGGCAAAGTACGCCGTTTTCTTTTGCCTGGATTACTCCGCTTCAGCTTTTAAAGAATTTTATTTCAATTTTCTATGAAGAGCACGTAAAGCCGCTTTTAAATGACATTGTAATAGAAGGTTTTTTTAATAATCCGGCATACAAGTCTGAATTCTCATCTTCCGTATTCACTTGCAACGATTCCCTTGAGCGGATAAGCGCGTTTGAGTCCAAATTTACGCGCGGAAACGAATTTGACGAAACAAACATCACTTCGCTCATAAGAGACAGCCACAAGGACGCGACATTTGAATCAACGCTTAAAAACCTCATCGACAGAATCAACAGGCAGGCAAAAGAACTGATTCAGACGGAAACAACAAACATTTTTCAGCTTTACAAAAAAATAAACGATATTCTTATCGAATCCAAAAAACCAAGTTCCGAAGTTATAACGAATTTAAAGGTTCTTATGATTTCTTCAAGAAACAGAGACAATTCCGACTGCATGGAAAACCAAAACAGCCAGTGGAAAGTTTTTCTTGAAGTAATGAAGAATTATGTTATAATCGGAAATATAGAGAAGAAATAAAATGGCTAAAAAGAATGCGATTTCTGCAAAGACGCAAACTCCAGCGGCAAAAGAAAAACAAGTCATTGCCGAGTTTGAAAAGCATATTTACGATTTACAGCAGATGCTTGAAATTTCAAAGTCATTTTGTTCAACAATTGAATTTTCTCCGCTCATTGAATCTATTCTTTATGTGGCGATGGCCCAGATGCGCGTTACAGGAGCTGGGCTTTTTATTTCAGAAGAATTCGGCAGCGAATATTTTAAGCTTTCAGAAAACTATTCGGGAATTGCAATAGATCCGACAATCGAATACAAAATCGGCATAGATTCTCCGCTTATTGAATTTTTGTCAAGCTCTTCATCAGTTTTTGATTTGCATGAGCTTTCTGAAAAATTCCCGGAATCTCAAGAAATAAAAGTAATTGAATCACTGAATCCGTCGCTGATAGTTCCGCTTATGCTGAAAAATCACTTGAACGGAATTCTTGTTATGGGCGAGCGGATTTTTGTGGAAAATCTCTCTGCTGACTACACAACTTACGAAAAAAACGAAATTCAGACAATCGCTTCTCTTGCTTCGGTTGCAGTTCACAACGCATCTTTGATTGACCAGTCTACAACCGACATGATGACAAAGCTTCGCCTTAAATTTTACTTCTATAATATTCTTGAAGACAAGCTTGATTCCGCATTTTCCCACGAACAGACGTTAAGTGTTATAATGTTCGACATTGATTTCTTTAAGAAGTTCAACGATACTTACGGACATGCCTGCGGAGATTATGTTCTAAAAAAAGTTGCGGAAATTATAAGCGACAGTATCAGGGAAGGAGATCTTGCTTCAAGATACGGCGGAGAAGAATTTACAGTTCTTTTGTGCAATGCAGGAAAAAACGAGGCAATGCTTGTTGCGGAACGCATAAGAAAACGGATTGAGCAGACTACGGTTTTCTATGAAGGTCACAATATGCAGATTACAATTTCCGGCGGAATTTCTGTTTTTAATATAGAAACAAATCCTGTGCGCTCTGCAAAAATTCTAGTAGATCAAGCTGACAAAGCTCTCTACGTTTCTAAAAGAACTGGAAGAAACAGAGTTACTGTTTTTGATCCTTCTTCGCAAAATGAAAATTCCGCAAAAGAAACAGAATCAGCCCTGGAAAAAATAAATTCATGAACATAATCCGCAAACCTTTCCGCTACAGTTTTTTTAATGCGACCTCTATAATAATTGCTTTAAATCTTATTGTCTTTTTTCTGACAATGATTTTTCCGCGGCTTCAAGTTTACCTTGGAATGTCGTATTTTGGAATTTTGCTTCATTATTATTGGCAGCCGCTCACTTATCTTTTTGTGCATTCAGGCTGGAGCCACATCCTTTTTAATATGCTGGCTTTGTTTTTCTTTGGAATTTCCGTGGAGCGCGCGGTTGGATCTAAGGAATTTCTGCTTTTTTATTTTTTGTGCGGAATTCTTGATGGGATTATTTCTACGGTCTTGTACCGTCTTCTTGGAATTACAGTTCTTCTTGTGGGCGCGAGCGGAGCTGTTTACGCGTTGCTTTTTGCCTATGCCGTTATTTTTCCGCGGAATGTAATTTATATTTGGGGAATAATTCCAGTGGCTGCTCCGCTGCTTGTTTTTGTCTATGCGCTGATTGAAATTACAAGCCAAATTTCCGGCGGTTCAGGAATTGCACATCTTGCGCATTTGGCAGGATTCGCTGTCGCTTGGATTTACTTTGTTGCAAGAATGGGAATTCATCCTTTAAAAGTATGGAAAGACGCATGGAGATAAAAAAAACGCTTTTTTTTTGTGTTCTGTTTTTATTCAGCGTAAATATTTTTTGCCAGGCTCCGCTGCAGAATGAGCAGATTAGAATTCAGGTTTGGGCGGAACTGGATTCTTTCCCTGGAAAATTTGAAGAAGAAAGTTCAGTTCAGGAGCAAAAATCTTCCAAGCAAGAAGAAAAATCCGACTTTGAAAAACTTTACGGATTTGCAATTGAGAGGACAAAGCAAGTTGCGCCTTTTTTAATGGAAGGTCTTTTGTACGGCTGGAATTTTGACTACACGCCTTATGACAAAAAACGCGGAGTTCAGGAATACTGGGAATTTTCCGAAGTTAGAAAATTTGACTCTTCTATAAACCGCCTTGAATATCACAATCCAGTGCCCAAAGACGGAAAACTTTTAAGCTGGGTTTACTGCGACAGAACTCAAGCCCAACAGTTAGAATACAAAAGGTGGACTTCTATAATTCACCCAAAAGTAAAAGGCTGTGGCTCAGCCTCTGTTCAAGACGGATTTGAAGGAATAAAGCAGGCGTGCAGCAACGCGGCGAAAAATGCAGTAAGAGAATATTGGCGCACAATGGAAAAAAACAAGCCTAAGGAAATTTCCGGGACTTTGCTTTTAATCCGCGACCCAAGAATTTTCATAAAAAACGGACGCTATGAAGTTGACCTTGATTTTTTCTTGGAAACTGATAGAATAGTTCCGTATACTTACTATTGACGTTACTTGAAAGGAGGTATCGCATGAAAAAGATATTTATATTAGCAACAGCAATTATGCTTGCAGCAGGAACAGCTTTTGCACAGCAGGAAGAATCATTAGAAACACAGATGGCTTTAGATCCATTGGAAGCCGCAAACAGCTACGCGGACACAAAAACAAAAATTCTTCCTATCGAAGACAAATATTCAAGCTTGCATCCAAAAGCTAAAAATGTAACTATTCAGCTTGAATTTACTCCGCTCACTGGCGAAGTTATTTTCACTTATACTTGCATGCAGTCCAGCTTTGATTTAGGTGAAGCAATGAATGTTGCAATTGCAGTTTACGAGGATTTCGCCGCAGAAAATCAGTTCAAGCATTATACTTACGCACAGAAAGACAAGAAAAAATATTTCAAGGATGACAAAGGCGTAAGAATGGCAACATACACTTCAAAAGTTATCTTCACAAAATAATTTTTACTGAACACTTATTTTCACTTGCCTGTTAGGTGATTTTCATTTTGCTCCGGTTTGAAGTACAGGTTTTTCAGCCGGATTTTTTTGGTGCATATAAAATTGGCAGACTTAAAAACTTTAATTAAAAATCTTCATCCGCTTGAAACAAAAATTCTTCTTCATTACAGCTTAAAAGACGAGCTTACTTCAACAAGGCTTGAAACTGAATTGGGATACAAGGAAGGTCACGCAAATCAGGCGTTCAGCTGGCTTGCCGGAAAAAAACTTTTGGCAGAAACTTCCCGCACTCCGCACACATATTTTGAACTTACAGATTTTGGCCGCAAGATTTTTAAAGACGGTTTTGCAGAAGAAAGAATCGTTTCTTATTTAAAGGAAAACGGTCCAAAACGTCTGCCAGAAATTGCAGTTGCACTTGGAATTGAAAACAAAGATGTAGGCTCGGCATTCGGTTCGCTTAGCAAAGACAATGTTCTTGCCATGAACGCAGAAAAAAAAGCCGAATATACAGGAGCGCCTCTTCCAGAAAGATTCGCAGTGGCAAAATCACTTATAAAAAAAGCCTCTGAAGCGGAAAACTGCCAGCTTGACGCCGCAAATCTTACAAAGTCCGAAATTGAAATAATGGGCGGACTTACAAAAAAACGCGGAATTTCAGAAACTCCATTTAAAACAATTGAACGCGAAACTGTAATTTATAAACTTACAGAAGCATTTAAAGGAGTTGCTGATGCGCTCAAGAATTCAGGAATCACAGGAAATGAAATTGGAGAAATAACTCCGTCAATGCTTGCTTCCGGTGAATGGAAAAAAGGAACTTTCCGCGGATACAATATTTCAATTCCGCCGGCACGAATAATTCCGGGGCGCACAAATCCTTACGTTCAGTTTTTAGAGTCAGTAAAAGACAAGCTTTGCTCGCTCGGTTTTCAGGAATTTGACGGTCCGCTTGTAGAAACTGAATTCTGGAACGGAGACGCTTTGTTTATGCCTCAGTTCCATGCAGCCCGCGACATTCACGATGTTTACAGACTGAAGTATCCGACGCACGCAAAGTCAATTGAAGAGCCTTATCTTTCAAATGTTGCGGCAGTCCACAGAAACGGCGGAAACACAGGAAGCCGAGGCTGGAACTACAACTTCGACAACGAATTTACCCGCCGCCTGATTATGAGAAGCCAGGGAACAGTTCTTTCTGCGCACCAGCTTCACAAGGCGGAAATTCCTGGAAAGTACTTTGGAATTGCAAGATGCTTCCGCTATGACAAAGTTGACGCAACTCATTTGAGCGACTTTTACCAGACAGAAGGAATTGTTCTTGGCGAAGAAGTAAATTTAAAGACGCTTCTTGGATTCCTTGAAATGTTCGCGGTGGAAATTGCAGGCGCAACAGATGTAAAATATGTGCCGGGCTACTTTCCATTTACAGAGCCTTCAATTGAAGTTCATATAAAGCATCCTAAGCTGGGCTGGTTTGAGCTTGGCGGTTCTGGAATTTTCAGACCGGAAGTTACAAAGGCAATGGGCGTTGATGTTCCTGTTCTTGCCTGGGGAATTGGAATTGACCGAATGGCTTTGATGGCTTTGGGACTTAACGATTTGCGTGAGCTTTTTTGTGAGGACATAGAAAAAGTAAGACTTAGAAAAGCAAAGTTCTAGTCTTACAATAAATCTAATAAAAAAACTGTGCTTTTATATATAAAGGAGGGAATGTTGTCTAAAGCAAAGTCTATAGTTTTTAATTTTTTTGTTTTATTTTTTGCATCATTTTTTTCTATTGCTTTTGTTGTTGCTGGCAGTAGAATTTTATTCAATAAAGATGCTAAAAAAATTTTAAATCAGTCGGCAAGAATAAAAGAACTTGAATTTTCTTCTAATCTTGATGGAGAGCTTTTGCTTGCAACAAAAATGGCAAAATCTCCTTTGATTTCTCATTACATGGAAAATCCTCAAGACGCATCTCTTTCAAAAGCCGCAATGGAAGAAATTCTTTCGTATCAGGATGCATTTAAAGGGAAAAATACATTTTCAATTGCAGATACAGACTTGCTTTATTATTCAAACGGAAAATATCTTTACACGCTTGACAAGTCAGATCCTGCAAATTCATGGTTTACATCTTGCCTTGCAATTTCGGAAGACTACACTTTTATTGTGAGTTACGACACTGTTCTGAAAAAGACAATGCTGTGGGTTAATGCGGTTGTTCGTGATGAAACAAAAAAAGGAATCGGCTTGATAGGAACTGGTGTTGACCTTTCAGATTTTGTAAACATGATGTACAATAATCTTGAAAAAAATCGTAAGATGTTTTTCTATAATAAAAACAAGGAAATTACCGGTGCAGAAAACACACAGCTTCTAGAAGACAAGGCAAAGATTGAGTCACAGCTTCCAGAAATGGGAAAGATTGATAATTTCCCCGTTGAAAAAACTTTCCTCTGTGGAAAAAAAGGTTGTTATGAAATCGTCCCGATTCCATCTGTTGACTGGATGATGGTAATTTTTCTTCCATACATTATGACAGTCGCATTGTCTTATGCCGTTGCGCCTCTTGGAGCAGTTTTAATTCTTTTGCTCTTGATTGCTGCCGCTATTACACTGAAACGTCTTGTAAAGCCGCTTTTAGTTTTAAATGACGCTGTAAAAAACATTTCAGCAGGGAACGCAGATCTTACAAAAAGACTGAATTCGAATTCTGATGCTGCGACAATCGGGCTTATAAAAAAGATTGAAAAAGGATTCAATGCATTTATAGAAAAACTTCAGCAGATAATTATAACTGTAAAAAAATCCAAGGAAGAGCTTTTTGAATCTCTAGAAAATCTCCGCAGGTCAATTCATAAAATTGTAAATTCCATTGAGGAAATAAATAAGCATATTGACGGCATGGAATCTTCTGTTAGCGAGCAGTCGGGATTTTCTAATCAGACATCGGATGCTGTAAATCAAATTTCAGAAAAAATAAGTTCGCTAAATAAAATGATTTTGACACAAAACCAAAGTATTGAAGAAGCCAGTTCTTCCGTAGTACAGATGATTGGAAACATAAATTCTGTAAATAATTCTGTTGCAAAGCTTTCTGATTCTTTTTCGGCTTTGGAAGCAAGCACAACTCAAGGTGTTAAAAAGCAAAAAGAAGTGAATGAAAGAATTTCCGAAATAGAAAACCAGTCTAAAATGCTTCAAGACGCAAACTTAATAATTTCATCTATAGCGAGCCAGACAAA
>OIYG01002476.1_pt1 | contig 11666 bp, 9 predicted proteins | sample 1587861 | NCBI WGS metagenome assembly OIYG01 (sample SAMN03283272) | human gut metagenome | biome: human-associated habitat; material: feces | host: Homo sapiens | place: Peru | collected 2012 | reverse complement strand
CCCCCCCCCCAATTAACAAATAGTTAACATTTCTAATTACTATTTTTTTCATAAGAAGGACCTCCTTTTCACTATTTTTTAATACATACTAATAATACCATAAGTAATTATATTTTACAATAAGTATTTAGAAAATAAATAAATTTCACAATAAAGACCTGGGCTCTATTGTACCTCTTAAGACTATATAGGCTTAAGAGGATATTTATTAATTATTTCCTAAGTACTCTAATACTTCATTAAATGTATCTACTTTGATTATATCCATATCGTAGTTATATTTTTCTTTGACCCTAATAGCTTCTTCATAATTAGCACTTGGTACAAAGACAATATCCATTTTATTATTACCGGCTCCCATTATTTTATATTTTATACCATCTATTTCGCCAACAGTACCATCTAGATTTATAGTACCTGTACCAGCAATATTTCTTCCTTTGATTAGGTCTTCACCCGATATAGCATTATAAATAGTAAGAGTTAACATTAAGCCTCCAGAGGAACCTGATTCACTATTTTTAAACTTGATAGTTATTTCTGGATCTAGATCATATTCATAGTCGGTAGTTATGATAATACCTATTATTTTTCTATTATCCTCTAGTACTACTTTACCATCTACTTCTACCTCTTTATCATCTCTTAGTACTTTAAATTTTATTACATCATTTTCATCACTATTATTTATTATTTCTCTAATAGCATTTACATCTTCACAAGTAGTATCGTTTACAGTAAGAATAATATCTCCTACTTCAAAATCATTATCATTAGTCTTAGCCATAACTATATTTTTCTTACTTTTGATATTTATAGTTTTACCTGCTTCTTTGTAGGCGACAATAGTGGCTGTATCTAAAGAATTATCACGCATTATCTTATTTCTTTTATTTATATCTTTAACACTTTCATTAGATATTTGTCTATCTTTATTACTATTTATTTCTTCTCCTTTTATTTTGGCTACCAGATAAGAAAATGGCGTAGCATCGTATTCACTAACATATAGCATATTAATAGATCCTTCTTTATCTTTTTCATAGCCAGTCATTTCTACTCTATCAGTAATATTTATAGTACCACCAGTAGTCATTATATAGTATGGTAATCTTATTGTGGTAAATAATACTAATAATATTAATACTAATATGAACTTATAATTTTCTTTAATAAAATTTTTTATTTTTTCTTTCATATTCTTCTCCATTTCTATTTTCTTATGTTATATCATATAATTTATTATGAAAAAATATTCTAATTTAATTATTGTTATATTAACTTTTATTATTTTAATAGTCATATTATTTAATAAAACTATTATATCAGAAACTATTATTAATTCTTTTTATATTTGGTTTAATACTTTAGTTCCTTCAATGCTTCCAATGTTTATTATTTCTGATATATTAATTAATTATAATTTTGCTAAGTATATACCTAATAAGATAATTAATTTTATATCTAAAATATTTAATATTAGTAATAATGCTACTTTAATAGTATTACTTTCATTGGTATCTGGTTTTCCTCTTAATGCTATGAATATTATTACTAGTTATAATAATAATTTAATATCTAAAGAAGAAGCAGAACATTTATTATTATTTAATCATTTTCCTAATCCTTTATTTGTTTTAAATACTGTTGGAGTATTATATTTAAATAATAATAAATATGGAGTAATTATACTTATTAGTACTTATCTAAGTAGTATTATACTTGGTATTTTAGTTAGAAATAAGAATACTCTAACTAATAATAATTGTATAACTAAACGTAGTAAAAGTCAAACTTTTACAGAGATATTTTCTAGTTCTATTAAGAAGAGTATTAATTCTCTACTTATGATATCTGTTACTGTATGTTTATTTTTAATACTTAGTACTTTAATTATTAATATATTTCATTTAAATAGTTATTTATCTTTAGGTATTAAGGGTATATTAGAGATGACTATGGGATTAGAACATCTATCTAAGATGAATATTAGTAATATATTTAAAGTTATATTATCTTCCTCTATTATATCTTTTGGGGGATTATCTATTCATATGCAAGTTATATCTATTTTAGATGAAAAGATAAGATATAGAAATTATTTTATTGGTAGAGTATACCAGGTATTAATATCTTTGGTTATATCTTTGATACTATTTTATATTATATAAAAGACTGGATATTACTCCAGTCTTAGTATTTAATATGGTGACCTGTATGGAATTCGAATCCATGAATGTTGCCTTGAGAGGGCAATGTGTTAAGCCACTTCACCAACAGGCCATTAATAATGTCTTTTTTAAAGGACATTATTATTTTATCATAATTTATTTGTATTTACAATCATCTTTTTGTTTTTTTATATACTTTTACATATTTGTATTCTTTATTTTCATGTATTAGGCCTAATTTATAACATTCTATTAACATTTTTAGGTTGTTTATTTGACTCTTTAGTTCTTTTCCTTTATCAGTATCAGCGATAGTAATACGGCACTCTGGATTTGTTTCTATATCTATAGATGAGTGAATATCTTCGTTATTTAATATAGCACTTTCTAAAGAAGTAAATGGTTCGTGAGCGATAATTCGCATACCTGTTGAACCTGATACCAACGTATAGCCAGCAATTCCTGTAGTTTTTTGATAGGCTTTAGAAAAGCCTCCATCAATTACTATTACTTTACCGTCTGCTTTTAATGGTACTTCTCCATTTATTCTTTCTACTGGAATATGACCATTTATTATATGAGCATTATTTAAATTTGTAATACCAAAATCTTTCATTATATTTTCCATAACTTCTTTATTTTCTTGATACTGATAATAATAGTTTCTTTTTTCTTTATGTGATTTCTTATCTTTTATCAATACCCTTTCTAGAGTGGTCATTTTGTCTTTACCAAAGAATGGTGAGTCTGGACCACACCATAGATACCACATTAAATCTAATTCTTCTTGATTTTGTGTTCTACAATAAAACATTTTTCTAACTAATAAATCTATATAGTCAAATAGTTTTTTACCTGATGTTGTAACATTATTTATGGTTACTTCTTTTAGTGTTCCATCTTCATTTAGTGGTACTAAGGCATGATACATTAAATTATTATTAACTATTTTATACATGCTTCCTTTTTCAATAAAGATATTCATATGTCGCTGCAACGACTCACTATTTAGGAATGATTTTACTAAGTCTGAAATTATTTTTTCTTCTTCTTTAGTTAATTTATATGGATCATTCTTATCAATAGTAGGAAAGTCTGTATCTTCAAGATGATATGTATTACCATCTATTGTTATTTCTTTATTTTCATAATCTATTTTATCTAATAGTCTACGATGAGTCATTTTGTATTCAGGGTGTTTTTCTGCGAAGATACCTTCGAGTTTATACATTATTACTGATATAGCTTTATGTATTTTGGCTGATTGTCTTACATTTAAATTAGTTAAATAGTCTTCATCTTTAGTATGTCTTGGTTTCCAGACCATGGCATCTTTATATGTTTCTTCAGCAAAGTTTGCTAATGGCCTTAGATTAATACCATATATATCTTCGAGGATATCTAGATTATTATGACGAACACTATTGGTAATAACTCCTGATACACAGATATTACTTCCAATAGCGGCTCCCATCCATAGTATATCGTGATTACCCCACTGAATATCTACTGAATGATATTCTTCAAGACTATCCATTATTTTATGTGGTTCTGGTCCCCTATCATATATATCTCCTACTACATGTAAAACATCTACTGATAATTTCTTTATTATAGAGGATAATAATATTATTAGTTTTTCACTATATCCTAGTTCTATTATGGTATTTAATATTTCTTTATAATATTTATCTTTATTTTCTTCTTCTATTTTATTATTTAATAATTCATCTACTATATAACTTAAATTATCATCTTGATACACTTTTCTTACTTTACTTCTTGTATATCTAGAAGAAAACTTTTTAGTTACTTCGATTATTCTAAGTAGATTATCATAATACCATTTTTCTTTATCTGGTACTTCAGTTAATACTATTTGCATTTTTTCTTTTGGATAGTATATTAATGTAGCCAATTCATCTTGTTCTTTTGGGGTTAATGTACCATTAAATAACTGCCATATGCGGAATTTTATTCCTCCCGCAGAATTATTTAAAATATGAGTGAAAGCATCTGCTTGCCCATGTAAATCACTCATAAAGTGTTCTGGTCCTCTTGGCAAAGCAAGTATAGCATTTAAATTTATTATCTCTGTTACAGCGTCATCCTTAGTAGGAAAACGATTAGCTAATTCTTGCATAAATTCTAACTTGTTATTTATTTCTTCTCTATTCATATAATTCCTTCCTTTGGACCCCTTTTATCTTTTTATTAATCTATATTTATAAGTTCGTAATTACTATTACCAAATCCTATTGAAGCTGCGGCATCAATTATATGATTACCTTGTCTTGATTCTATTCTTTCTATTAGATGATTTTTTCCTTTATCACTACTATTATAGACTAAATCTAGGCAAGCTTTATCTATAGCTACTGGATCTGTACTTGCTAGAATACCAATATCTTTCATGCAAGGATCTTCTGCTACGGCACAGCAATCACAATCTACACTCATGTTTTTCATTACATTAATATAAGCAATATTTCCTTTGAATTTATTATGGACTGCTGAGGCCGCATCTGCCATTGACTCGATAAATTTTTCTTGACTTGGAATATTATTCCATAAATCATTCATATCGGTTGTTTTACCAGCAGTATGGATATAGGTTTTTCCTCCACTTGAAGCAAAACCTATTGATAATTGTTTAAGAGCTCCACCAAAGCCTCCCATTGGATGACCTTTAAAGTGGGATAATACTAAGATACTATCATAATTATTTATATGTTTTCCTACATAATCTTTTTTGATTATTTTACCATTCGGTATATCTAGAGTAGTATCTCCTTCACTATCCATAATATCTACTTTATAATATTTATTCCATTCATGTTCTTTCATTAATTCTTTATGTTTTTCGGTAGTATTTCTTGTTCCATCATAAGCTGTATTACACTCTATTACGATGCCTCCTACTTTATCTATTAATTCTTTCATAAATTCTGGTCTTAGATAATTTTGATTACCTTTTTCTCCTGAATGTAATTTTACTCCAACATTTCCTTTTAATTCTATACCTAGTGCTTCATATATTTTTACTAATGATTCACTAGTTATTTCTTTTGTAAAATATACTTTACTTTTATTCATGTTAACAATCTCCTTTATCTATATTTAGATTATAACATATTACTAAATATTTATACAAGTATTTTATTTTTTATATTCAGTTCAAGCCTTACTATGTAAGTCTTTCACTGCTATATTAAGCCTAATTCTTAGTCTTAATATAATATATCTACATATCTATTATATATAAGCTATAATTATATACTAAAAGAAAGATATTAGTTATACCTTTCTTAATTATTACTCTTACTCTTATATGTTAAATATCCAGTAGTATAGTTAGCCATAGTTACATCTATTTTAGTACTATCGAATGGTATAGCACCAACTAATAATTTGCAAGCAATAAACATATTTGTAGAACTAGTTACACTATTAGTATTCCATAAATCTGATACATATATTTTTTTTAAACTAGTGCAAGAACTAAACATATAATCCATATTAGTGACTTTTGAAGTATTAAAGTTTGATAAATCTAAGCTTACTAAATTTCTACAGCCAATAAACATATAATCCATATTAGTGACTTTTGAAGTATCGAAGTTTGATAAATCTAAACTTGTTAGCGATATACAATTATAAAACATATTACTCATATTAGTTACTTTTGAAGTGTTAAAGTTTGACAAATCCAATGTTATAAGCGATGTGCATCTTAAAAACATATAATTCATATTAGTTACTTTTGAAGTATTAAAACTTGATAAGTTTAAACTGACAACCGAACTACAACCAGAAAACATCAAAGACATCGTAGTTACATTTGAAGTATCAAAACTTGATAAGTTTAAACTGGTAAGCGAACTACAACTAGAAAACATCGAGCTCATCGTAGTTACTTTTAAAGTATCAAAGTTTGATAAGTTTAAACTTATTATTTTAGAACATCCCCAGAACATTTGAGACATATTAGTTACTTTGCTTGTATTAAAATTAGATAAATCCAAACTTGTTAGACTGGAACATCCTCCAAACATAGCATTCATATTAGTAACATTTCGTGTATCAAAATTAGATAAATCTATTGATTTTAAACCTGAACTATTATAAAACATCCTAGACATATTTGTTATGTATGAAGTATCTAGTTTTGATAAATCTAGTTTTTCTACATTAGTTAAATAGGCAAACATACCTGAAGCATTTGTTCCTGTTTGTAATACTCCATTTTCTCCACCTATCCACATATCATACATTGTCTTTGTACTTCCAGCACTTGATGTTACTTCTTTTGGTGTATACCATAACATTACTGTTCCATCTTGATTTTGTGATATATCTTTTGATACTACTCCTTCTATGTCTGGTACTGTGTTATCCTCAGCAATGGTAAGTGATTGTATCTCTTCTCGCATTACTTCGGTATTAAAGAACTTTGAAGTACTTGCACTCGGATTATCTGAAGCAGTTATTACATTCTCTTTATATATGGCTCCTTCTCCTGAGCCCCATAATTTAAATAAGAAGTTTTTACCTGCCATAGTACCAGGATTATCTTGATTACCGTCTATATAGATATATAAAGTATATGTATCTTTACTTGTATTTAATACTTGATTAGAAAGTAATGTTATAATGTTACCTTGTTCTCTGTTTGAAAAGTTACCACTTACTACAGGTGTACTATCACTATTTTTATATAACTCATAAACAAAAGAAGAATCTGATAGTTCTGTAGGAAATGTAGTTAACTCTAAATATAGATTCATAGTTACATCTCTATTACAAGTACTATTCTTTTTTACTTCAATATCTTTTATAGTTCCTTCTTCTTTAGTTAGTACTGGTATCATATCTACACCATTTATCGTAGAACCTCCAGCAAATGTAACTGTTGGAGTACATACATTTAAACTAACTAAAGCATTAGTACTACTCTTCCATATATAATAAGCAAAACTACTTCCTACTGATAATACTAAAACTACTATTCCTAATATCATATATAATTTATATTTATTCATTCTAATACCTCTTTTCTATAATACAAAAAAGACTACAAAGAAAGACTAATATTTCTATTAGTTTTCCTTATAGTCTTTATATTAAAACTATCTATAATCCCTTTATTTATATAGGTTAATAGACTTTCAAGCCCCCCCCCTAATTAACAAATAGTTAACATTCTTAATTACTACTTTATTCATGAGAAGGGCCTCCTTTCCTATTGATTTGCGAATTATTTGGTATCAAAAAATAACTGATTATTTGGTATTTTTTCTATAGTTAACCATATGCAAATCACATCTATTTACCTTACATATAAAATAATACCATAAGTAATTATATTTTACAATAATTTTAGATAAATATTATATTTTCTTTACTCTTTTTAGTTCTTCATTATTATCTTCATAACCATAATCTATATTACAATTTTCTATATCCCAAGATATTTGTGAAGATATTCTTTCATATTCTATTTCAAGTGTAGTTAATTTTTCTCTTAATTCATTACTAAAATTACCTTTTTTTACTGCTATTCTAAGTTCAAAGATTTTTCTTTCTAACTCATAAAATTCTTTTAATGTATATTTTTTCTTCATACTATCCTTTCGTATTAAAACAAAATGAATAAATTACATAAACTTATTCATCTGTTTCATCATTTGATTAACTTGTTTTTGTGATGGAGTTCTTCCCATCTGACTCATCATTGTTTTAATCATTTGTTCATTTATAGGTGGATTTTTCTTTAATTCTTTTTTCATTAATTTTCTAGCTACTAGAAAACCTATTACTGCTCCTAGTAGAAGACCACCTAAGGCATATAATAAATCCCATAACCATTGCATGTTATATCCCTCCTTAAGATAATTTTACTATTAAATTAGTATTTTGTAAAGTTATTTTACTAATTCTACACTACTCTTCTTATTATATAATTTACATAACCAAAAATAATCCATGTTTTCAAAGTCACAAACAAATAAATTATTATTATAATTATTTAGATATTTAAAGAATATAGAATAATTATTCTCAGTAATTAGTTTTATATTATAATTATTTATTTGAAGAGTACTATTCTCACTAGTATTTAAGTTATGTTTATTACCATTTCTTTTATAACCATATTTTAATTTGAACTCATAATATATATATTCATTTAACATTGCTTTATTAAAGGGAACTGCTACTGTTTCAAAGTTTCTATAAGTACTTAGACTATCATAACTCTTAGAATAATATATCTCTTCAAATATTTTATACATTTTAAATGGTTTATTTTTATACATATAACTAAAATATCTATTAACATTAAAAATATAGTATGTTCTCATAATATCACCATAGTAATATTAACATACTATATTTATATATTTTGTCGAATTATAAACTATTTTTTATTCTTATGATTATATCTGTTAGATCAAGTTCGTAATATGATAGTACTTCTTCTTCAGTGCCTGTTCTTCCAAAGTCAGTTACTCCGATAAAGTCGTCTTGATTTACTAGACGGTACCAATTTGGATCATTAGATAGTTCTAAAGCCATTCTTCTGTAACCACGAGGTAATACTTGCTCTTGATAATCTTTATCTTGTTTTAGGAATAAACCTAAGTTTGGCATTGATACTACTCTTGCTTCGATATAGTTTTTTAGTAGTTCGTCTTTTATCTTCATAGCTAGTTCTACTTCAGAACCTGTAGCTATTAGTATAAGATCTAGTCTAGTTCTTACTTCACTTATTATATAGCCTCCACGTGTAGTCTTATCTGAACTAGTATGTTTCATGGTTTCATTATGTCCTTTAGGTAATACTAAAGCACTAGGTTTTCCTTCTTTTAGAATGTAATTCCAACTACCTATTAATTCTTTATAATCGGCTGGTCTAAAGACATTAAGCCCTGGTATATTTCTCAAATTACCAAGTTCTTCAATTGGTTCATGTGTCATACCTTCTTGACCCGCTCTTACACTATCATGAGTAAAGATATAAGTTACTGGTAGTTTCATCATTGAAGACATCCTTATTTCAGGCATCATTTTGCCCGCTAGAGCTAAGTAAGTACTACCAAAGCTTCTTATATTAGTAAGAGCAAGACCATTCATTATAGCTCCCATTAGAGATTCTCTTACACCAAAGTTAATATTTCTGCCAGCATTTTCATCATAAGTAAACTCTTTCTTACCTTTTAGATAAGTTTTAGTACTGCATACCATATCAGAACTTCCACCCATAAAATTAGGTATAAATGAAGCTATAACATTCATTATTTGGTAGTTTATATCACGCATTGCTTTATCTTCGAATATTTTACTAGTATCAATAACTGCTGCTATATCAAGAATTATCTTATCATTTTCTATTACTAAGTTAAGATTATCTTTCTCACTATCAGTAGCATTAGCAATATACATTTCATATTCACTATACCATTCTCTATAATAGTCATCAGTTCCTTCTTTAATAAATTTTAATAAGTTATTTCTTGCTTCTTCGTCAAAAGTAAACTCACCAGTTCCTTTTAACTCTGTTCTAATATTATTTAAATCTTCTAGTTCTAGATTAGAATGTATTTTATTTGTTCCTTCATATTTTGAATGTACTCCAAGTACAGTATCTATTTTGATAATTGTAGGTTTATTACTCTTCTTAGCCTTTTCTATAGCATTAGATATTTCCCCAACAGACTCACCATTTTTCACCTCAATAGTATTCCAGTTCATACTCTTAAATCTATCTAAAACATTCTCGTCAAAGGTTTTATCTATACTACCATCAGCAGTCATCTCATTAGAATCATATAATACTATTAAATTATCTAAAGATAGTGTTCCTGCTAAGGAAGCTGCTTCATAGGATATTCCTTCCATCATATCACCTTCAGAACATATACAGTAGATATTATAGTCAAATAATGGATTCTTCTTTCTATTAAAAGTAGCTGCTAGGTACTTTTCACCCATTGCCATACCTACGGAAGTAGCTAGACCTTCTCCTGGTAAACCTGTAGTACACTCTATTCTACCATTTAGATCATATTCAGGATAAGCTGATAATGGTGATGTTATTCTTCTATAATTTTTTAATTCTTCTAGTGAATAGTCATCTAAGCAATAGAATAAACTAGCATATAAAAGAGCAGAAGCATGTCCTGAAGATAATACTAATCTATCTCTATTACACCAAGTCTTTCTTTCTAAATCAAACTTTAAATGATATGCTAATAGTGTATACATAGTTGGAGCTAAATCTAAGGCTATTCCAGGATGACCTGAACCTGCAGTATTTATCATATCAAGTGATAATAGTCTTATGTCATTAATAATTCTTTTTTCATTTAGTTTCATATTTATTACCTACCTTACAAGTTAATTATAAGAAATATAGTGAAAAATGTCAACAAAAAAGAAGATTATTATTAGCATTGAATTCGTTTTTAATTATATTTATAACATAAGTTTTTCCATTAAAATATTTAGTAATATCTATATGCTAAAAAATAAATTATAAGGTATATCATTAAAAGTATGTAACCAAGAAAATATAAATATACTAGGATTAAATATCAAAAAGCATCTATCAAATAAGAAAGAAACATCAATAGTTATATCATATTTATATATTTTTAATATGAAATATCATTTTTTGATACTTCTATTACTGGTCTAACTCCGACTAATACGTCGGTTCGCTGAACTTCTACACTATGGACTCTTCTTGCAGTAGCGTAGATTATCCAGCCATGATTAGACATAGTGTTTCTTGGTGTTTCTAGCCAGTATCCATCAAATTTTGAGTTATCTTTTTTGGAAAAATTTGTATTTTCGACTAGATATAGATGGGCATCCAATTCTCCATTTTTCCAAGACGGGATATAAGCTGTTGTTAGTTTTTTTACTTCAGCCATTGTTAATAAGCGAGCAGCATAATTTGAATAGTCTAAAGTTTCTGGATAGCTGTGTCCATCTTTTGAACTTGTTGTTCCATATTCATTTACAAGTTTTCTGCTAGTTTGTGATAGTTTTACATTTTTCCACTGCGTTGTTGTTGGTAGCTGGCTCATTGCATTTAATGGTCCATGCCAGTTTTCAGCAATTGTATAATATTGATAGTATGTATCATTGCTAGGAGTTCCATTACTTACATTGTTATAATATATTAATACAGCTATATTATCATTATTTTCTAAGTCTTTAACATAGTAGAATCTTTCAGTTTCGGAGTCATATATACCATCACCATTTACGTCACAGTCGAAGGCATCGCCTGATTTTAATTCTCCAGTGGTTCCTAATGAACCGTATGTTATTGTGCTAGAACCCATTGTTCCACCTGGTTTATAACCCATACTATTACAATAATTTCCTTTACATACTTCAGTATGAAGAACTGTTGCCCTTTGACATATTGGCATTTTGAAATATATTTTTATGTCACCATTAATATTTGTTACTACTAAATTATTA
>OIYG01002470.1_pt1 | contig 11683 bp, 10 predicted proteins | sample 1587861 | NCBI WGS metagenome assembly OIYG01 (sample SAMN03283272) | human gut metagenome | biome: human-associated habitat; material: feces | host: Homo sapiens | place: Peru | collected 2012 | reverse complement strand
TACTTTTACTAAATTCATATATTATTTCTAAGATGATTTATATTTTTTTCTTAGATGTTTTTTTGTTTTATTTATAGATTTATTCGAAGATATACTATTTTAATAGTATTCGTTTTTTTTTTAAAATAAAAATTATTTTAAACAGATTAATTGCTTGATACATATTCAATAATAAGTAAAAGTGTTTCTATGTACTTTGATTTTTTAGACATAGTATTTTTTTAAAAGTACAGTAGAAAGGGTTTATATATTAATCTGCTTAAAATAACTTCTATTAATAAAAGTCATTTTGAGAATAATGATCAAGTAAACTAATTTTATATAAAGTAGAATCAGATAAGAATTCATTTATCATTATTCTCAAGATAAATTCTATCACTTAGAAATATTTTGTAAGAACCTTTTGATTTTTTCATAATTATTGAAATCAATATTAAGAGATTTATTAATTAAACTAATTAACTCTTCCCTATTTAAGTTCTTACTATAACTATTATTAGACAGTGCCTTATAATGTTTATAATTATCAAAATCACCATTTGTTTTTTCAATAATATTGTCTTTAGAGCAAACAAGAAAAGCTAAATCTAGATGTCTTAATTTATCAAGAACTTTATCATAAGAATTAATACCAAATGATGTACAATTATTTATATATTTATATTCAAAAAGATACCATAATATTAATGCATCATCACTGTATGTCTTATAAAATATTCCTTCTTTAACAAGAATTATTGAATAATTATAATGTTCCTTATACATATCATATATATCTTTTGATTTCATAAACTTAGTTCCCTTCTTCTAGAAAAAATTTATTCTTGTATACAAAATTATTAGTAGTTGATACTTTAAAATAACCATTATAACTAGCAAGAGATTTCTTATAAAAATTAATATTATTTTTTCTTGCTTTTCTTAATTTTCTTTTTATTTTCTTACGTGTTTGGTTGTTAAGTAAAATAACTAGTTTCTTATTTTTTAAAATAAACTTATATCCTAAAAAATTCACTCCACTCTTTAAATTATAGATTTGAGTTTTCTTATTAAGAGATAATTTAAGATAAGATAACTTTTTATTAATTAAATTTAAACATTTCTTTAAATATTCTTTATCATGATGAATTAAAATGAAATCATCCATATACCTAACGTAATACTTAATATGAAGTTGTTCCTTTATATAATGATCAAGTTCATTTAAATAGTAAATTGCAAGTAATTGACTTGTTTCATTACCAATAGGTAGACCTTTTCCTTTACGATATCTTGGTAGACTATATAATTGCTTTTTTTTTGCCTCTAAATCATAAATATTCATATCTTCTAAGTGAGATATTTCCCTACTTATAGAACTATCTATTAAGTCATTTATATAATCATTATCGGTACTGCTAATTATATTTATTAAAACTCTTAAAATATCTTTATCAAAATTTTCATGAGATAATTTATTAATTAATATTTCATGATCAATATTATAAAAATACTTACTAATATCACATTTTAAAATATAAATATTATCATAATTTTCCTTAATAGAATTAATATATTTTTTCATATATCTAATTCCTTCTTTAGAACCTTTTCCAGTTCTTGTCGCAACATTTTGTTCAATTAACTTTCTTGATAAAGTTGGTATTAAAACATATTTGCTTATTAAGTGATTAACTATTTTATCATACATCAATTCACTCATTATAATTCTATACTTAGGTTCTTGAATTATAAAAATATTATATTTAAGATGATTATAATGTTTATTCTTTAATGTATTATATATTTTAACTATATTAGATGTTTTTGTTAATTCAAATCTTACTAGTTTTGCTTTATGACATGTATTTTTATAGATACCATCGTATACATCTTTTATTTTATTAATAGAAACAATATCATCATAAGAAATAATATATTTATTCATTTACAAGCTTATATTCCTTAGAATCTTTTTTATAAACATATTTCTTTAATGTTGCATTATCTAATACTTTATTTACTGTTTCTGAATTATAATAATCAAGTACTTTACCATCTAAGTCATAGACAATATTATTTTCAATATAACCTTCTTTAGTAAACATAATAATATTTTTAGAATTATCATTAGAATAACCATATAATTTAGAAATATATTTTCTTGTAGATGTATCAATATTATTATTTTTTATATTATTGTATAAATTGTATACTACTTTATACTTTACAACATTATTCTTTGTTTCTTTCTTAGTATCAGATAAGAAAGATATTGTGACTAGTACAAGTATTATTATTAAACTTATAAATATTAATTTTTGTATTTTATTCATTAACAGTCACCTCTTTTTTTCGTAATGCTTTAGTCATAGCAATTATTTCTGATAAAAAGTTACCTATAACTATATATTTCTTTTCACTTATAATTTTTTTATCATGACTTATGTTGATATAAAAATTTAACATTGATATAGATATTAATAAGTCTTTTAAGTTTTTATCTTTTATTCTAATTGAATCATTTATGTTATATGAGTAGATATTTTTTATTAATTCATAACAAGTTTGTTCTATGTTATTTTTTAATACTACTTCTTTTTTAGGATAATCTATTAAGACTTTATTAATATAGTTTATTGTTTTATATGATTTGTCTAATATTTTGAAGTTTGTTTTCATATTGTTTCTCCATAATGTGGCAAAAGAAACTAAGATGATATTCTTGTTGATTCTTTTCCACTGATATAGCAATAGTTAATTAATCTCTTGTTAAATAACGTCTATACCTTGTTTTTAGCACAGTGGCATGGGACTAACCTTGTTTCCAATCTAGATATGATTATTGCTAATGCAACTACTTCCTCTAAGTATCAGCCATGACCAATACTATGCGGTTCATTAGTTATAGTAATTACTAATTTGTAGTAGGAAATTGGGCGAACGCCTTGGCCATAATCAATACCAAAGTCCATAATTTCGCCTACAGAAGTCACACTGAACTCGCTTGCACTAAACCAGTCTGGGAAGCAGGACGGCGACATGCACTCATTTGACCACTAATTAGATTAACCCCGAATTTTGGAAATTGGGCGAACGCCGTAGCCGTTGTCAACATTACCCCATTCGTTCAACTCGCCGGTAGACGTCATGTTCAACTCGTTAGCGTTGCCATTGTTGTTGAAGTAGGACGGCGACATGCGCTCATCTGACCACTAATTAGATTAGTCCCTTATATTTTTGGAAATTGGGCGAACGCCGTAGCCGTCTGAAGTACCTCCATTAGCAAGCTCACCAGTAGAATCCACACGCAACTCAATGGCAATACCATTGTTGTTGAAGTTGGACGGCGACATGCGTTCATCTGACCACTAATTAGATTAGCCCCAATTTTTTCAGTCCCTCAATGATGAGTCATTTCGGGACAAGCTGTTTTCTCTTTTTATTATTCAATAACATACGGATTCTCCTTCGTTCCTGAACCTGTGAACTTAAGATTCGAAGAATCTAGATTGATTACTGGGCGAACGCCGTAGCCGTAGCCAACAAGACCCCATTCGTACAACTCGCCGGCAGACGCCATGTACAACTCGTAAGCGTAGCCATTGCTGTCGAAGTAGGACGGCGACATGGTCCAATAATAAGTACCTGTATATAAATAGAATAATTTATTTTGATAACTTGTTCTTGCTCCTGCCATGTTAACTTCATCTGCTGTTATTAAACCAATTGGCCTTGTTAATTTTTTGTTACCAATTGTACTATTCGTTGTTGTAAATTTATCATTAACATTTGAACATGTTAATCTTGGTCCAGTTACTCTTCCATACCATGAGTAGAACCTTTCATATCCATATATTGTTGGTACAGCTCCATATCCTGAGTTTTGATAAGTACCACTCTTTTTTGTAGATATTTCTCTATCATTACAGAATGATGAATTAATTGCAATTTTATCAGTATAACTAGATAAATTATTATTATACCATTTTTCTAAATATGTTTTCATTGTACTATCTGTTGTGTTTGAAATAGCGTTTTCAAGTGATGTTGATGCATACTCTACTGCTTTTACATTCATAGAAGTTGGACTTACATATTCATCAACATGATTCATTCTTTGAGAAGTTGATGATGCTGATGTACTAAAAATCGTATATAGCTTATCGTTTGCATGTTTTTTGTTATATTCTGATAATGTCATTGCTTCAAGTGTTCCACTCAACTTAAATGCATTGTTATTTTTATCAAATGTATATTCTGTTCCAAAATAATATTTTGCAGTTGCAGATAATCCTGAATAAGTAAATTGATATGTCCATTCTTTTATTTCATTTGTACTAGTATCTCCATACATGTATCCAACATAAGCATTATCACTCCATCTATAATTAAATGCACTTGTTCCTACTTGTCTATCCCAACTTGATTCACCATTCGCGTGAGGAGTTGTTCCATCATAAATTAATCTTACTGAATTATCTCCATTTATTCTTATGATTCTCCAATATTTATTAGCAAACTTAACGTAGTTTCCTCCTACTATTCCCCTATAATAATAACTTATTCCTTCATCATCAGCTGTTGAATATAATCCAGATTCTGAATTGTCATAACTTAAAATTGCTGATGTATAATTATATTTAGTTAATGTATATGTAGTATACTGTGTGGTTTGATCAGTTGAAGATGTGACTGATGACAAAAGATATAATGTATCACATGATGTATTAGTACTTCCACATGTATAATATGTTCCATTAGAATAATTTTTAGTTGTTGGGTCTACTAATACAGCATTTTTTAATACATATTTTCCTGTTGACTCTTGGAATGTATAACCAGTATTTGTATCTGTTACTTGTGAAATATAAATATAGGAAGATGTTGTTGCTGTTGATGTTTGTGTTGCATGTATCTCACTATATTTTATAGCTGGACTAGTTGTATTAAAATTTGGGTTACCTTTACTAACCACTTCTTCTTTTGCTTGTTCAACATTTGTATTTTTTTGTTCTGTTGCGATTATACAGTCTGAGAGATTGGTTAGATTATTCTTTTCACACCAACTTTTATGTCTTATAGTTGTACTTTTTGCAGTTACATCAGAAATATTTCCTGCAATATCTTCAACGTAAACTGTTACTAAATAATCTCCTTCATCTAAACTTGTAAATGTATAATTAGGAAATTCACTTTCTACATAAGTAGCACCACTATCTTTACTATAATAATATTTATTAATACCACTAAATGAATCTTTTGCATTAACTTTAATTGTCATAGTATCATCATTTGGTTCAAGAGTAACATTAGATATAGTAGCCTTTTCATTATCAACTTTATATTTATTACTACATCTGCTATATTCATTACCACTATTATCAACTGCTTTGAAACATGCTACTTGATAGTCTTTATTATTTGAAAAAGTAATATTATATTTATTATTTGTTTTTGTTATGTCTTTGTCAGGTACACATTCACTTTCTGTTGTTATACAGTATTTTGCATTTAATATTTTTTTATCATCTAAAATCTCAAAATTTAGTGATAATGTTTTGTACCAATCCTCATTTCCTAATTCATGATTTCCAATATCATATTTAATCCTTGTACCGTTTCCAGTACCATCATCTTGTACATAATTAAGTGTAAAACTTAATTTTGCATTTATATCATTTGGAGCATAATTATTTCCATCTTTATATTTTATTTCTATTTTTAATGTCTCTTTTGAGTTCTTTTTTAATAAATCTTTTTCTTTTATTTCATTACCATCAGAATATTTAATTGTATATTCTAAATATTTTTTTTGTTCTTCAGTTAGTTCTGTTTTAAATATTTCTGTTAACATTGCGTCAATCGTTCCTGAATTTACCACATCAACGTCAAATGAATATTTATCGCCAGGACTTTCTAATGATAAATCCATCGATATTGTTGTATCATTAATAATCTTTGCTGGAGTTGTTGCTTTGATATTTCCATCATCAAATTTTATATTTGCAAAATGAATATTCCAAGATGTTTTTGCTATATTTGCTGTTCCAGCTAATTTTAAATTGCTACTTAAATATGCATATCCTACGCCTATCATTGACCATGCAAATAATATTAACGCAAAGATAAGTAATTTTTTACTATTTCTCATTGAAAAGTATTTGTTTATCTTTCGTTTCATGCAAAATCATCTCCTTTTAATTTAAATCTAATATATATGGACTATTTTCTTCTCCTGTGCCAGATTGTATATTTATTTCATTTTTAATTACAATTGAAGGTCGTACTCCTAATTGATTGTTTGCGTTAACATTTCCTAATATTTCTGTTTTTGAAGATGTATCAATATTTGAATTTGTATCATAACTATAAGGCGTCATTGTATAGAATACTTCTTCTTCTAAAAAGTTATTAACTAACCCTATTTCTTCAGATGTTAATAGTGCTGTTGGATATGTTAGCACTCCATTTCCATTTCTTACACTTACTGTAAACGCATCTCTTGTATTTTTACATGTTAAATCTATATCTGTTTTAGTATAATCTAATTTATTTGTGTGCCATGAATTAAATATATTTAATTTATTTATCGAATTTTCATCTTTATTTTTAATACTACCAGTATATAAATCTCTATTATTACACCATACTGAATCCTCTAAGTATTTTGTATAATTTGTCATATGATTTTTATACCAATCATCTATTATTTTTTTTATATTCGAATCTGTAGTATTTACAAAACTTTTTTCTTTTATTGTATCTATTGTTGCACCACTTGATAGTTCATAATATTTTGCTATATTACTATTTGTAAAATCTGTTATATAAAATACTTTTGTACAATAATTTTTAGAGTCAAAACATGTATAGTGATATTTTGTTGCTAATGTATTTCTATCATTTATCCATGAATTTGATGTATAATCATCACTTAGTATATATCCTCCGGATACTGCATCATATTTTACTGTATTTCCGTAAACATATTCTGTTGACTGTGTGGACATATCTATTTCTTTTTGTTGAATTTTATCTCCATACATATACCCAACATCAGTTAAGGCATTACTTGTTGTATTAAATGGTGTTATTGAAAGTAATGAATCAGTACCTGTATTTGCACATGTACCATTTTTTACTAAACCATTATATAAAAGTTTTGTTCCACCTTTTTCTGTTGTTCTAATTATTTTCCAACAATAACCAGCAAAATTAACATTATTATCTGTTACTTCACCTCTATAATATTTAATAGAAAAGTTATTGTTTATTGTTTCACTCTTTATATACTTTCCTTTTCCATTTGTATTTGATGGCACTTTATTAAAATCAATACCTGTCGATGATGTTACATAATCACTTGCAATATTATCTTTTACTGCATCACAACTAATTCTTTTATATAAGTTTTTTACTGCACTACAATTTTTCTTTTTTATTGTTATATTTGAATCAATAGTTAATGTTGTTGAAAGGTAAGCATACCCTATACTTATTAAAAAAAACGATATTATAAGAAGTGTTATATATATTTCTTTTCTTGGACATTTCATATGACTATCCCTTTCTAAATTTATTATTTTTATATTAAATTTTCTTCTTCTGTTTCTTTTTTTAGATCATATTGTTTTTTTACCGGTGATATTTTAAATGCTTTATCATTTGGTAATTTTATAATTGTTGTTTTACTTATCTCATTTAGCATTTCTTCATCTATATCACTTCTATTTTTATTTTTTATTCTATTATTATTTATTTCTATTTCTATTGGTGATAAAGTATCTTCATTCTTTTTTAGTATAAATATTATTGCTTGATTTTGATCAAACAAAACAAATGAGCAATTATCTGTTTGTTTAAAATAATAAATCATCTTTCTTAATTCCATTTGCGCATCTATTAAATCTTCAATTTTATTAACTAAGATAACTTTTTCACTTTCTATAACTGGCACTTTTCTCGTTTCTACTAGTACTGAGTCATATGTTTTTAATATTTTATTTAGATTAACACTATATTTATCATCATCATTATCCTTTGTAAATCTATACATTAACTCTTGTATTAAAAATGCAATTGCTATTGCTAAAACTATAAGTGCATAATTTATATATCTATTTATAAATAGATATCCTCCAAAAATAGAAACACTTAAAATAAATGCATCAAATAATATTAATTTTTCATTCTTTGTCATATTTATCCTTTCTGAGAAATAAGTTCAGATATAAATACACTTGGATATGCAATATATGGTATTTTTACTATAACTTTTCCCTTTATATTCTTTATTTTTATTTCAATATTATCTTCTGAGTTGTTAGCATCACCTTTTGTTATGTATATTTTTTTATTATTTTTTGTTTTAATTTTTACTAATCTATGAATTATTATTTTATTATCTCTTTTATATGCGATAATATCACCTTTTTTTATTTCTTCATCTTTTGTAATTTTTTTAATAATTACTGCATCGCCCTTACTTATTTGGGGCTTCATTGAATTTGAACCTACTCCAAACATTTGATATTTAAATACTCCTGATATTAGCATTATCATTACTATTAGTATTATTGTGATTGGTATATCGTATAATTTAAATGTCTTTTCTTGAAAATCATGTTCTATTGGTTCTTTATTGTACTGTTCTACTATTGATGATGTACTTATATATATCATGATTGGTAATGTTATAAGTATCATCGAATTAAAGTAATCACCTAAGTCAGGGAAAATTGGCAATATATATTTATATAAGTCCATTACAAGCCTATATACTAGTGAACTTTTTAATCCTGACTGATATGTCAAATAACTTAATGATATATTTTTTACGATTATTGGTAGAGCCATTGATGATATTATTTCAAAAATATTTTTAAAATTATAGTTATGTGGTGTTCTTATTGTTATTACTAATTCTAATAGTATCAAAATTATTGTAAAGATTACTATATGCTTTTTCTTATCTTTATTTGATGATATAAAGATGTATCTTGCAATTTCTACTGCTACTATTATTATTATAGGTGATAGGATATTTTCAAAGATTTTATTTAGCTTTAATGAGTAAGCATTTTTTAAAAATCCTGAAAAAAAACCTAATAAATACATAATTACAAATGTTATCATTACAAAGAACAATGTATTTTTCAGTATGTCATCTTTTAGTTTTGTTCTTTTATCTTTTCTATAACCATATATTAAAAATAAGCTGCTTAGTAATATAATTAGAAATCCAGCTGTAATTGTTTCTGAATATGCTGAAATATATTTAAATATGAAAAATTTATAAAAGAATATGTAGATAAATACAACTATAAATAAAATACAATTATTTAATTCTCTTTTCATTTTTTCACCTCTTCTACACTTATATATAGATATTTGCTCTATATTTATATATAAATATAGAAGTCGCAGCCTGGATTTAGTCCAAGCTGCTATATCTATTTATTAATCTTGAACATAGTTCATTGCAAAAGTTAAATTTAATGTTTGTGCTTCTGTTGGTAATTGATTATTAGTAACATTCTTATCAAATTCGACTTTTACTTTTAATGTTTTAGTTTCTCCTGAAGCTAATTTATCATCTGCTTTGATAGCTGTTCCATCTTTATATGTAACTGTATAGTTTGTATATACATCTTGTGCAGCTGATACTCCACTTAATGTAGGTAACGCACTTAGTTTTGCATTAATACTTCCTGCATTTTTAACATCTACTGTAAATTCGTAGAAATCACCTGGTTTTGTTAAGTCAACGTTATAGTTTACTGTTGTTGTAGCTGTGTCGATTGTAGCAGCCTTTGTTGCTGAAACACTACCACTTGTTACTTTGATATTTTCAAAGTGTACATCCCATGTAGCATTGTTTATTTTTGAAGTACCATTTATATTTAATGTTGTACTTAATGCTGAATATCCTACTGATACTGTTAGTAGTAATAAAACTAGTAATGCTAAAACAAATTTTTTACTATTTTTCTTTTTCATGATTTCACCTCCTTACTCTTATTTATTTATCTTTTTTTGTATAATTATATAAAAAAAGATGAATAATATAATTAAGATAGGCATGACTTTTTCATAATATTTGCTATATTATGAAACTTATTTACTACTATCTTACTTTCAAATTGTATAATAATTAAACTTAAAATTCAATAATAATTAGTCAATTTATGTAAATTTTGGTCAAATTATGTCAAAATATGAGAAATATAAATTAGTAATTTTAATAATTACTAGTCAAAATTTTAGTCATAAAGGAGGAGCGTATATGGCACGTAAAGGTGAAAATATATTTTACAGAAAAGATGGGAGATGGGAAGCTAGATATATAAAAGGGAAAGATAATTACGGAAAAAAAATATATGGATATGTGTATGGAAAGACGTATCAGGATGCCAAGAATAAAAGAATAGAAGCATTACTAAATATAAGTCATAATACAGTCAAGGAAGATACTGGTTTATTTAAAATAAAAACATATGAGTGGTTAAAAATTAATAAAGTCACTTTAAAAACAAGTACATTTAATTATTATTCAGGTATTATAAATAAGCATATATTACCAATTTTTGGGGATTTTAAAATAAATCAGATTACAGAGATAATGATATATGATTTTATGTATGACAAAAAAAGGCAGCTTAATGAAACTACAGTAAAACAAATCATGGTAATTTTCAAAGCACTATTAAAATATGTAGGTTTAAACTATGATATAAAATTACCGAAAATACATAAAAAAGAAATGGATATACTAAGCAATACAGAAATAAAGAAATTGCATAATTATGCAATTTCTAATATAAATCAATACACATTAGGAATTCTAATATCACTTTACACAGGACTTAGACTTGGAGAAATATGCGCATTAAAATGGTCAAACATTGATTTTGAATCTAAATTATTAACAGTTAATAATACATTAACAAGAGTAAAAATTAATGATATCAATTCTATTAAAAAAACAAAATTAATGTTAAATACTGCGAAGACAGATAATTCTATACGAATTATTCCATTAAATAAAGTTATAATAAAATATTTAGAAAATTATAAAAATAAAAGGAATATTAGTGATGAGACATTTGTACTAACTAATTCATTAAAATTAGTTGACTCTAGAACATTCTATTATAACTATAAGAAAATATTAAAAAAATTGGGTATGCCAGACTACACTTTTCATATACTTAGACATACATTTGCAACACGTTGTTGTTATCTAGGTTTTGATATAAAATCACTTAGTGAAGTTCTTGGACATTCGAATATTAAAACAACACTATCAATATATGTTCATCCAAATTTAGAATACAAGAAAAAATTCTTTGATAATGCTTTTATCAATTATTAGTCAAAATTATAGTCAAAAGAGATAAAACTGTTAATATTAAAAGGTTTAATCTCTTTTTTCATAATATAGCAAATATTATGATTTTTTTTGGCAAAAAAAAGAAGAGCTTTTACTCTTCTTCTAGTGCAGTTAGTTCTTCTTCTGTTAGACCTGTAACTTTTTTGATAATAGATAATTCTATTTTTTCTTTAAGCATATTCTTAGCTATTTCTTTTTTACTAAGTTCTATGCCTTCTCTTTTGCCTTCGTCTTTAAGGGCCCACTCTTTATCGTAAGCTTCTCCAAAATTTCCTTCAAAACTTACTGTTTCTGCTTCTTTTATATATG